>Ga0209500_10000659_pt1 | contig 28906 bp, 25 predicted proteins | sample S_140212_EF_Meta_FD_187323 | JGI IMG/M metagenome (GOLD analysis project Ga0209500, IMG submission 187323) | Freshwater microbial communities from Lake Simoncouche, Canada to study carbon cycling - S_140212_EF_MetaG (SPAdes) (version 2) | ecosystem: Environmental > Aquatic > Freshwater > Lake ...
TCCCACAATTGGTGTGGGGGTGGGCGGGAAAATGCCGGCCGCCGCCCACGATGCCGTGTCGCGAACCGCATCCCGAGAGAGCACCTGCACCGAGAGGCCGCGACCGGCCAGTTCACGAGCGATGGATAGGCCGATAATACCTCCACCGATGATGCAGCAGTCGGGCATAGAGGAGCAGCCTTGGCTTGGGCGAAAATATCTTCAGTGGAAACTGAGGTGAAAAAGATTGAAAGGGTTGGGCATCGCTTGGGAGATCGCTGATTGCTCACGCAGAAGGACGATCGGGATGTATCGGCTACGCATTGGTGGGGACATCGGCCGTGTCGGCGATGTTCACCCACACGTGCACATGGGGCGCGCCGCGGTAGTGCCAGACAAAAGACGGCCCTTCCAGCCGCCAGCAATCCCATACGCCGTCGTCGCCAAGATCTCCCTCCCGATAAAATGCCAACCGGCAGGCCTCGAGGCCGCCCTGCTTGGCGAGGCATTGCGCGGCTTCATTGCGGTCTGTGGTGCGGAATGGATCGAGCAGTACGGCCAATACCTTCTCCAGTTCGGCTCGCTGGTCGCCCGAGAGTTCCGAGACGGGAATTCCACCGATGGCACCTTCTTTTTTTCCGTGAAACGCAATGGCATTTTCGCGAGGCAGTTTTTCGACCATTGCCAAGCCTCGCTGGCGACCGTCAAGCATCGCGCAGACGCCATTGGCCGCCACGGCCTGCGGCCAGAAAACGTTTCCTTTATGGTTGGCTTCTTCGTTGAAGCCGCCGGCATCATGGCCGTAGAAAATCGGCCCACCGAAGGCGACGTGCTCGGCGGAGTCGCCATCGCACCGCAGTGTCATATGGCGTCCGGTCAGCAGAAACTGAAACGTGCCTGAGCCCGGTTCGCCGATCAGAGCGATCGATTGTTCGTGTCCAAACCCGCCGGTATCGTCCTCGAGTTGCTTGTCAAAACGAGCGTGCCACTCGGGCTGGATGAGATGCTCAAAGATGTCCCGCACGAGTCGTTGCTGATCCTTAGAAAAGAATGTCCCAGCTACATCCGGCTCGGTGGCGTTCCAATTGTTGCCCACGCGAGTCCGCAGCAGGCCAAATTTCGGATGCACAAAGTTCCACGGAACGCAGACGGCTTTTTTTTGCGTGGGCGAGAGCGAAGCATGCAGGATCTGGGCGAGCGTTTCGGAGGTTGCAGGGGTTGGTGCAACTGCTTGTGCCGCAGAGGCTGTGGTTGGTCCAGTGGTCACGCAGCGAGTCACCAAAGATCCGGCAGCCAAAGAACCGGCTGCAACTCCTAGAAATCGTCGGCGAGAAAGCGAATTCGCGAGGGTAGGCATGGGCCATCTCCTGCAGAAGTGAAATGGAGAGAGGTGAAATGCACATGGCTAGCGTACGGGATGAATGCAAAGAGTGCCAATTGTTTTCCATTTCACGAGTTGTTTTGAGATGGTAGCACTGCGGTTGCCGGCTACAATTGAGTGATCAATTGTAGCCGGCGATACAAACAGCCAGAATTCACCCGGTTAGCCTCGCGGCAATTATTTCTCCTCCTTAGGTATTCTCTTCGGGTCATCTTTAAAAATGCCAATGTCTCCTACGCAGTCACCCGCCAGCGTGCCCCCGTTGTCTAGCGTGCCGGATGCCCTTGGGAGGTTTGGCCGCTACGGTGGTCGGTATGTTCCCGAAACGCTGTCTTCGGCGCTGGATCAATTAGAGCGGGCCTATGGTGAGGCCATTGCCGACCCCGCATTTTCAAAAGAACTGGATGGTCTGCTTTCGGCATTTGTTGGACGACCAACGCCTCTTTTGTTTGCCCAGAGGCTCACCGAATACGCTGGTGGCGCCAGAATCTATTTCAAGCGAGAAGACTTGAGCCACACTGGCGCCCACAAGATCAATAATACGTTGGGGCAAGGGTTGCTGGCCCTACGAATGGGGAAGCGACGGGTGATCGCCGAAACCGGGGCGGGGCAGCATGGCGTGGCGACCGCCACGGCGTGCGCGAGGTTTGGCTTGGAATGCGTTGTCTATATGGGGGCCGAAGATATTCGGCGGCAGTCTTCAAACGTGCGAAGCATGCGGCTGATGGGGGCCGAAGTGCGACCGGTGGAAAGTGGCTCTCGCACCTTGCGAGACGCAATTAACGATGCCATGCGAGACTGGATGGGCTCTGTGGAAACCACACACTACATCATCGGCTCGGTGGTCGGGCCGCATCCCTTTCCGCGAATCGTCCGCGATTTTCAGTCGGTAATCGGCCGCGAGACGCATGCCCAGTGCCGCCAGCAATTTGGCCGGCTACCCGACATCGTGGTGGCGTGCGTGGGTGGCGGCAGCAATGCGGCCGGGATGTTTTATCCGCTGGTGGATGCACCCGAAGTGCGACTGGTGGGCGTTGAGGCGGGCGGGCGGTCGAGCCGGGCTGGGGATCACGCGGCCAGCCTGAGTTACGGAAGCCCCGGCATTCTGCACGGCAGCCTGAGCTATGTGCTGCAGGATGCCGACGGCCAGACAGCAGACGTTCATTCTGTGTCGGCCGGCCTTGACTATCCAGGCGTTGGTCCTGAGCACAGCTACTGGCGGGATGCCGGCCGCGTTGAGTACACCAGCGTAACGGATGCCGAGGCGTTGGATGCCTTCGATCTGGTGGCACGGCGAGAAGGCATTCTGCCAGCGCTTGAAACATCCCATGCGTTGGCATGGGCGGTGCAGGAGGCAGCGAAGCGGTCTCCAAAGGAGATTCTCGTCGTGTGCCTCTCGGGCCGTGGCGATAAGGATGCTGCCGAAATCGCGCGGCTACGCGGGATGGCTGAATGATTGGTGATGAATCGCAACACCCGGCTGGATTGAAACCGGTTGAGTAAAACTCAAATGAGACCCATGAAAACACCCACACGCATCGCACCGCGATCGCTCGCGGAAGTTTTTGCTGCGAACAAGCGAGAGGGTCGCAAGGCCCTCGCCCCGTTCGTGACAGCTGGCGACCCAGATTCGGAAACCACGCTGGCAGTGCTCGAAGCAATCGATCGAGCCGGCGCATCGCTGTGCGAGTTGGGAGTGCCGTACAGCGATCCGATTGCCGATGGAGCCGTGATCCAGTCTTCCTACACGCGTGCTCTGGCCGGAGGTATCACGATCCAAGGGGTGTTTGAGATTGCCAGACAAGCGACGCAGCGGGTGCGGATGCCGATTCTGGCGATGATCAGCTATTCGCTCATCTTTCGCCGCGGCATCGATCGCTTTGTCAGCGATGCAGTAGCCTCGGGCTTGGCCGGGCTTGTGGTGCCCGATCTGCCGATTGAGGAGTCGGATCCGCTGGATGCCGCCTGCCGCGAGGCCAACCTTTCGCTGATACGCCTCGTAACCCCAACTACGCCCCCCGACCGGGCCGAGGCGATTGCCCGCCGGGCAACCGGCTTTCTCTACTGCGTATCGGTGGCTGGCGTAACGGGTGAACGCACCGACTTGCCGGAGGGACTCATCCAGCGAGTGCAATGGCTCCGCACCAAGACAGATGTACCGATTCTGGTGGGATTTGGGATTTCCAGTCCAGAGCAGGCCAAGGCCGTAGCGGCGGTGGCCGATGGTGTCATTGTCGGCTCGGGGTTGGTGCGTTATCTCAGCCAAGCCTCTGCCAAGCCCAGGGATGAACTTTTGCGTGAGATCGAAGCGTATGTCGCCGGATTGTCTGCCGCGGTTGCCTCATGAAGCCCTCTTCGATGATCGGTTGATTTGCCCATGTACTCGGCTCACGATCCTGACGGTATCGACCGTTTTTTTCGCGGTCTCACCGAACACGCTTTCCACACCCGGCTGGGCGTGGTGGATCCACCACTCATCGACTACGTATCGCTGCTACTTGTACGGTTCATTCGCAACGATCGAATTCGGTCGTTGCCAAGTGCCGGTTCGGCTGAAATCAACGACGTGGCCAGAATGCTTTCGATCGTGGAAGAGGCGCCGGCGACTGTGGCCCGAGAAAAATATCAGCACATTGGCGATTCCACACTCTTTTGGAGCGGTCTCTATCCGGAGGCCCTGAAGCAGTTTCGATACTCATCGCGTCACGCCCATCTGCTGAACAGAGATTCACTGATCGACTGGCGTGCCGTAGGCAAGCAGGCCTACTGGATTGCCAGCACGCTTGAGCCGGAAGCAGCATCGCGGGAACGTCGGCTGCTAGAACAACTCAGCCAAGAATTCGACCTCTGCGTGGAGGGTCTTTCGGAAGTGCGGCGGGCGTGGGCAGAGCCAGCATAATCCCGACTGGGCGTCCGACGCTCGCGCGAACCGATGTCGCCGCTCTCTATCCATACGGCAGTGGCTCTGGGATGGAAGAAGTCTCCTCGCGGCGGCTTTTCTCTGTCGGACGTCTGTGGCAGGCCATGTCCAAGAACGATCGAAAATCCGAATGCTCGTTGAGCTTCTGCCAGTTCCGTCGCTCTCTATCCATGACCCATTTTTTTTAGCCCAGCCTTCTCGTCTGCCCGGCTAGTTTTCTTTCGCTGGGATGAGTTGGGCAGTCCAGTGTGGATGCATTCCCACCGATTCAACGGGGATGCCCGATCGTACGAGCGCTTCGATGACGGTGGAACAAGGCACTTGTGCGGGGTCAATGCGGCAGGCAATCGTCTGCGAGTCAATAGCGTGCACTCCGGCAACAAGGCTCGCAAGCACATCGGCGGCCGCCTCGGCCTGCGCAGAGCAGGTGATTCGATGCATCCAGGATCGTCCGGCGGAAAATGCTTCAGGCACCGCCGGCCCGTGACTGATGAGTCGGCCTTCATCCAGAACGGCTAGATGCGTAAAACAGCTAGGCACAATCGCATTGTCTATGGCGGCCACAACGATTCGGTCTGCCAACAACAAATCCACGATGAGTCGCTCGACTTCAGCAGATTCCACAGGGTCAGAGTTGTTGAATGGATCGTCGCACACCAGCACCCGCGGTTCGTGGAGCATCGCACGGGCAATCAACAACCGCTTTGCAAAACCGGCCGAAAGCGTGTCTAGTCGCTCGCTGCCATTGAGGCCAGTTCGCCCAATCGCCTTGTCTATTGCCAGTCGCAAGGGCTTGCCAGAAAGCCCAGACTCGGCAGCAAAGAGGGTTAGGAATTCGTCGGCTCTCACACCCGGCCAAGCCGTCAGGTGGCTGGGCACGTAGCCGATAAAACTGCGGCAGACCGCAGGGCTGTGTCGTATGGAGTGCCCCATTACGGTGATGTCGCCGCCGCTAATGGGAACGGCCGTGGCGAGTGCCGCCAGCAATGTGCTTTTTCCAGACGACGAGCGACCAATGATCGCCATCGCTTCCCCTAGAGCCACCTGTAGCGACACGCCGTTAAGAACCGTGCGGCCAGCCAGTTCAACCACGACTTGTTCGAAACGGATCATGGTGCCACGGGTTCGCCTGCGGTGAGCCGCTCAACGTTGTTGGGGCGGCCCAGTCGTTCGGCGGTCATCTCGATTGCAACGAGCATTCCCTTGGCCTTGTTGAGCGTTTCCTCGAACTCGCTCGCGGGCACGCTGTCGGCCACAATCCCCGCCCCGGATTGGACGTAGGCTTTACTACCAGCTACCACAACTGTTCGCAGCGCAATGCAGGTGTCCATGGAGCCACCAAAGTCGATGTACCCCACGGCGCCGGCGTAGGGACCGCGGCGAACGGGTTCCAGTTCGTCGATGATTTGCATCGCACGGATCTTCGGGGCCCCCGAGACGGTGCCGGCCGGTAGGCACGCTCGCAGCGCATCGAAGGCGGTCGTGTCTGGGGCGAGGCGGCCGGTGACATGGCTTGTGAGGTGCATCACGTGGCTGTAGCGTTCGATCGACATCACATCACTCAGAACAACCGTGCCGATTGCCGACACTCGTCCAACATCGTTGCGGCCAAGATCAATCAGCATCACGTGCTCGGCGCGTTCCTTGGGATCGGCCAGAAGGCCCTCGGCAAGCAATTGATCCTCCTGCGGCGTTGCTCCGCGAGGGCGTGTGCCAGCCAGCGGTCGCACCGTAATGGTTCCGTCAACGACACGCACCATAATTTCCGGTGAGCTGCCCACAAGCGTGGTTTCGGGGGTGCGAAGGTAAAACATGAACGGACTCGGGTTGACAACCCGCAGCGTGCGGTAAAGCTCCAAGGGCGGGAGTGCAAAAGGAATCTCCAGCCGGCGGCTGAGCACCACCTGAAAGATGTCCCCGGCCCGGATGTATTCGATCGCACGGTCGACCGCTGCTAAAAATTGATCGCGAGTGAACGTGGAACGAACTGCTTCAGCCTCGACACTGCGCGGCGAGGGCCTAGGGCCGATGTCTGCGGCGAATGGCCACGCCGTAGGTCGAGAGAGCTGTTCGAGCGTGGTGTCGATTCGGCTGCAGGCTTTGCGGTAGGCGTCGGCAATTCCCGCCTCGCTGGGGTCGTCGATATGAGCCAGCACGACAACGTCGAGCGATTTGTTCACATTATCAAAGACAACGAGCCGGTCGTAGAAAGCAAAGGAAAGGTCTGGGAGTTGGAGGTCGTCGGTGGGGGCGTTTGGCAGATGCTCAGTGTAGCGGACCGAATCGTACGAGGCGTAGCCAACAACACCACTTGTGAATGGGGGGAGCTCTGGGAGCCGTGCCGGTTGAAACGGTTTCATGCGACGCTCGAGTTCGGCCAGTGGATCTGGGCATTCAAACGTCTCGGTGTGGCTGCCACGAGTGATTCGAACGGAAGTGCCAAATGCCTCGAGTCGCATAAATGCTTCCGCGCCAAGGAAGCTGTATCGGCCTACTTTTTCTCCCCCGATCACGCTCTCAAAGAGGCAGCCGCACTCGCCGGTATCGATCCTTGCGAATGCCGAAAGGGGGGTGAGTCCATCGGCGAATAATCTTCGATAGACGGGCACGAGGCGGAAGGTCTTGGCCAGTGCAGCGAAATGGTTTTTGTCGGGAAGGTAGGGCATGGAAACGCTCGCTCCTGCCGCAGTGCGGCTTCAGTCCCTCTTGCCGCATTGCGACTCCAGTGGGCACTCTTTCCCACAGAGCGTAACGGGCTCTTCTGGGTGCAACAATACACGCCTGTTGCCGGGCCAAAGCGAGCAGCGGCCCGCTTTGGCTGTGCCCGTCGGGCCGGCGAGAAATATCGCTGCAACGCTGGACTGGAAATTCAGGGCGAACTTCCGAGCCGAACTCGCTATCATTGGAAAGGAGTACGTCTGAGTTTCACTCTCTTGCGTTTGAATCGGCCGATTCTGGAATGTGTGTGGTACCGTATGAAATGCCAGCAGTGCGACAAGCCAGCCGTTTTTCATATTACTGAACTGGAAAGTGGTGCAGTACGTGAACTCCATCTGTGCGAGGATCATGCTCGCAATTATCTCAACCAGTCAGAATTGAATCAGTCGGAGGGGCCAGATGCTGGTGGGGGCGAGGAGTCTGAGGAAGGCAGTCCCGCCGCCGGCGATCTTCCCGGTCCGCTGGGCGTCGGCCAGACCGCCGGCGAACTTGCGATGCTGGATCAAAGGGCGTGCGATATGTGCGGCATCACATTTTTTGAATTTCGCAATCAAGGGCGATTGGGATGCCCCCACGATTACGTCCAGTTTGAAAATGAACTGGAACCGCTGATCGGCAATATCCATGGTGGCACCGAGCACGCCGGTCGGCGGCCCTCGCGGGCCGCCGCCGAAGCGGGCAAGCAACCGAATGAACAGCAGTCGACTCAACCGCAGGCTGAACTGCCGACGCAGGCTGAACTGCCGGTAGGCACAGACGAACTGACGCGGGTCATCGGCATGCGGCGGGAAATGAAGGAGGCAATCGCGTGCGAAGACTATGAGAAAGCACGAGAAAATCGGGATGCCATTCGGGCTCTTGAAGAGCGTTGGAGCCTTGAAGAACGTTGAGGAGCGATGCGCTCTCTCCTGGTTTGCCTGAGCGGAGGAAAATCCATGAAACTTGAAACGTTGACGCAATCGATCGGTGAATGGCTCCGCGGAACGGGGCCGGAGTCGGATATCGTTATGAGCAGCCGCGTACGGCTGGCCCGTAATGTGGCCCATTATCCATTTGTGGGACGTGCCTCCGAGCAAGATCGAGCGGAGATCGAGCGATTTCTGCGAGAGCGGATTGCCACAGTGCCGATCGGTCAAGGCTTGGAGTACATCGATGTGGGCCACCTCGAGGAGATCGACAGGCAGTTTCTCGTCGAAAGGCAGCTCATTAGCCGTGAGCACGCCGACGCGCAGGGGGCTCGAAGCGTTGCCATTGATCGTATGGAACAGGTCAGCTTGATGATCAACGAGGAAGATCATCTACGGATTCAGTGCATGCATAGCGGCCTCGATTTACGGGGCGCATGGGAGCAGATCAAGGTGGTCGATGACCAAATCGAAAAGGTGGTGCCATACGCCTTTCATCCACGTTGGGGCTATCTCACCGCCTGCCCAACGAATGTCGGCACCGGCATTCGGGTGAGCGTGATGCTCCATCTGCCAGCGCTTGTAATTACGCGGCAAATCGACAAGGTGTTTCGCAGCCTGCACAAGATTTCGCTGGCTGTGCGTGGTCTTTACGGCGAGGGCTCGCAGGCAACTGGCGACTTCTATCAGATTTCCAACCAGACCACGCTTGGGAAGACGGAAGAGGAGCTTGTGGAACAGGTTGGGGATGTGGTGCCGGTGCTCATCGACTACGAACGACGCGCCCGCGAGTTTCTGGTTCGTGAAACGCAGCAAAACGTCCACGACCAAGTGAGCCGGGCCTACGGTATTCTGCGGACCGCCCAGACGATTAGCGCAGAAGAGACCATGCAACTCCTGTCGCGGGTGCGGATGGGAGTGTTGCTGGGTTTGATCGGCGACGTCAAGATCTCCGATATCAATGTGTTGCTGGTGCGCACGCAGCCAGCCCACTTGCAGAAACTGCGGGGAGTGGAACTGGACAGCAATGACCGAAATATTGAGCGAGCCCGCTACCTCCGGCAGCATTTTGAAGGAGATGATGCCGGGGCTCGCACCAGCATTAACTAGAGCCACCGGCGATCAAGAAGGGCTTTGCTTTGCCAGTTTCTCTCGCAACGCCCGCACAACTGGTGCGGGTACAAATTGCCGCAGTGCCTCATCTCCCGCGAGCGGCGTAATCTGCTTGAGAAGTGATGACGAGATGTGCGAGTACTGAGAGTCTGCCATCAAAAAGACAGTTTCGACCGTAGGGTCAAGTTTTCTGTTGGCAAGGGTCATTGTAAACTCCGCTTCGATGTCGGTGAGCGACCGCACTCCACGCAGCAGCACTCGCCCCCCTTGCTCTCTCACAAAGGCAACCGACAACCCGCTGAAAAGCTCCACGCTGACGTTGTGCAGATGGGCCACGGAGGTTTGCACGAGGCTGACTCGTTCCTCGAGCGAAAACATTGCCTGCTTGTCGGGGTTGACCCCGATTCCAACAATAATCGAGTCGAAGATCCGACTGGCGCGATCAATTACATCCAGATGGCCTAGGGTGATGGGATCAAACGAGCCTGTATAGACGGCAGTTCGAGCAGGTGTTGGCGTGGTCACGGGGTTGCTCTGGGTAACGGGGCTGAGGACTGGGGTTGAGGTCAGTTGGGGGAATCAGCCGATAATTAAGAGGTTGGATGGAACTGTGTTGGATAACGATCTATGGTAATCCAAACCACACCGGGACGAGATATCCGGTCGAAGTCCGGTGGATATCCTGTGAATAGCAAGAACGTGCGTTGCACCGGGCCGCACGCTGGAGGTGTCGTTCGGTGTCAAAAATGCTGCCGCTCACCGGAATGATCATCGCTGGGCTCATCGGGATCCTCTTTTTGGCCGATCTGGCTGCGGGATTTCCTTTCCGTCGGGTGAGCGTCAGTTTAGACATAGGGTTTTTTCTCGCCAGTCTCATTCTGGCGTATCTGAGTTGGTCGCTGTTTGAAAAAGCTCGCGCCTAGCCCCGCTGATCTGGCCAGTGGCCTCGATTGTTATGCTGCCTTCAGCACGGATACAGCATGGGGTCGGCCGGCTGCGCTCAGCAATGCGGGCAGATCGGAAAGTCCTGCAACTCGCACGCCATGTGAGTGGCTGGCCCGTTGCACCCAGGCCAAAAGTCGCTGCAGACGGCGGCTCCAAGCGAGGGCTGGTTCGCTGGCTCCGACGCACTGTTCTTGGACATGACAAATTGAAAGCGACCCCGATGCCAGCCCGGGAAACGATCCCCAAGGCACGATGCGTTGGATGAGGTTGGGTGCCCTCTGAGAACCGCTGCGCACTTCCCACAGCCCCCACACTACGCTTCGGCACGCCCAGCCAGCCGGCGCTGGCCGGCGGCTGCCTCGGGCCAACGCTTCGAAGTGATCCACGCACACGGTGCGAATGCCCTCCTCAACGAGAGCATCTCGGTGGACCAGAGGCTTGTTTCCACGCACGACCAATGCATCGAGAGCCGGACCCAAGGTTCGCGCTCTGGCGAGGGATTGCCGCAGGCTCTGGCGGGAAGCGAACCAAGATTGCGAGGCTTCCAGAGCCATGCTTTCATGGCTCCCGCTGGCTCCAATCGTATCGCCCATCATTGCTATGCTCTCGATACAAGTGGTCCACGTCACCGGCACGCCGTACCCTCGGCTGAGCCCGACTGCATCGGCGATCTCGCTTGCGGTTGTCCGGGCAGGCACGCTGCAGCAGATGACGACCGTTGACGGCACACTCCCAATGCGCATGCCACTCTCCTCGGGCTCTTGCGACTCTCGTTCTCCATCGGTCGGCCAGCGACCATAGCAATCTATCGGCCCGATTCTATCTCGGCTGCAGTTTCCGTGGCGGCGCTGTCATTCCTTCAGGCAGCCAGCACATACGGCCAGCGCCCCTGACGAGTGTGCGGTCTATTCGTTCTTGGAAGAGTCTGCTGCATGGGTAAGCGATCGCGGCGCCAGCATCTTCACCGCAGACGTTTCGCCCATCCTTTTTTCACATTGTACGATCGCATCCACGAGGCCCTGGCTCGTGGCCTCGAGGGCCTCGGCTGTAGCTGTGAGTTGACAGGTGGCAATCGTTGCTGACGTCACCGGGCTAATGCTGGCGATCTTCCAGCAAAGCATCCTGTTTGCGAAGAGCCGAGCCGACGCCTCTGCGTTGAGCGAACTTGTCAGGATGATCCAATCGATTCCACTTGAGTCGATGGCCGCGAGGCTTTTGGGATCAAGTGCCTCGACGGCGACGCTTCTATACGCCACGACTTCAGTGACATGGTGACCGAGCAATTGGAGTTTGTGTCGCATCAGATCCCGTCCGTGGTCGGCACGCACAAGCAGAAACCGACCACCCCTCGTCGTTTGCCCAAGGGCATCCACGATTCCCTCCGAGCGAAAAAGCGCCGGGGTAAGATTGCAGGTAAGCCCCGCCTGCGCAATCGCACGATGCGTTGCCGGTCCGATCGCGGCTAGCCTTGCCGTGCCCAGACTCCTTCCATCTAGGCCAGCAGTACGCATCCTCTCCACGAATGCCCGCACGCCGTTGGCGCTGGCAAAAACGATCCAGTCGAACGTGTCGGCCAGACCAATAGCTTGGTCCAAGGGTTCCCACGACAGGGGTGGCTCGATTTGGATCGTGGGTATGTGCAGGCACTCGCCCCCGAGTGAATGAATGCGAGCAGAGAGTTCTTCGGCCTGGCCCGCCGGACGCGTGAGCAGTACGCGTTGGCCGACAAGCGGCCGATGATCTGGAACGCGCGTCGGGTGGGCCGCGGACTTCTGCAGTGATTGCTCGGTCGGCTGTGATACTTCGCCGACGATCACCACCGCGGGAGAGGGCCAGCCGCAGCGATCAAAGTCGGCGGCACACGCCCCGAGTGTGGTAACCGCAATTTGCTGATCGGGCCACGAGCAGCGGCTCACCACGGTTACGGGAGTGTCGGCGGGTTTTCCAGCTGCGATCAGCCCACGCGACCATGCATCGGCCTGTTCCACTCCCATGTAAATTGCCAACGTGCCGGACAGTCTTGCCATTGCCTGAAAATCAATGCAGGCATTTTTTTCTTCTGCCTCATGGCCAGTCAAGATCGTTACACTCGACGCGGTCGATCGGCTGGTGAGTGGCATGCCGGCTGCCGCGGCCGCGGCGAGCGCAGCCGTGATGCCGGGAACGATCTCAAACGGAATGCCAGCCTCGCGCACTGGCTGCAGTTCCTCTGCGAGCCGGCCGAATACAGCAGGGTCGCCCCCTTTGAGTCGCACAACCATGCGGCCCTTGGCCGCGAGTGCCGCGAGCAAACGCCCGGTGGTTTCTCCTGGGTCAGCGTGCGCCGCACCGGTGTGGCCGGTATGCGTGCGAGGCACAGGAATCCGTTCGACGCGCCGGTCAATCGAGTCAAGTAACTGTGAAGGCACAAGCGTGTCGTACACCACCACATCCGCTTTCTGTAGACAGTTCATGGCACGGAGAGTGAGCAGATCGGGATGCCCAGGGCCGGCTCCTACAAAAACAACCTTGCCCTGAGGATGGCTGCTGATGGCATGCACGGCGAATGGTTGAGACTGCTTCATGGCGTTGCATGGCTGCGAGAGACGGCTTTTTGGATACGCGAATTGGGCTGCGTGGGCCCGGCTATAGAGTGTAGTAAATGAGCCAACACTATCGGGCTAGCGCTTCCTTTTTGCGAGGAGAAATCGGAGAAAGTGAGTCCTCGGCCGGTCTGCGAGGGACGCTGTTTGAGGGTCTGGCCCCAGAGCACTAGACTCAGGGTTCCCTTCGATCCGATGAACATGCCTAGAACTTCCACCCAGTACAAAGCCGAACGACCGGGAAACCCAGCGGGCTACCCTCGCCTTGGACCGCTTCTGGCCGGCTCAACGAATAAATCCCCATCCCATGGCCAATGAGTCTCAAGCGGCCGCTGCAGGCCCACCTGACCCAGCACCTGCGCCTACGGCCTCTCTGCTTTCGCCGGCGGAGCGGTCGCGACTCGCTCAGTGCTACCAAAGGGGCACACTCAATGCCGCCACGAACGCGGATTATGCAATCGAGATGTTTTCGACGTGCGTGCTGGGCGATCCAGGCAACGCCATCTATCTCCAAAGCCTACTGGCTGTTCTGCGGAAGAAGCACGGCCCAAAAAAATCGGGCGGGATGACCGCATTTTGGCCTGCTGGCTTGCGAGGCGGTTCGCTCAAAAAACTGGCTGCCACGGCTCAGTGGCGAGAGGTGCTCAAGCAGGGACTCGTTCTCCTCAAGAGCAATCCATACGAGCACACCTGCCAGTTGGCGATGGCCGATGCCTGCGGACAACTCATGCTGTACGACACTCAGCGATGCTATTTGAAAAGCGCACTGGATGCGGCTCCATCAGATCCGGAGGTTAATCGCCAGTGCGCGAGATTTCTGGCCGACCACGGTGAGTTTGATCAGGCGATCGCATGTTGGGTGCGAGTCTCGAATGTGAAGGGCCTAGCCGATGAGGCACAGCACGAAGTCGCTCGCCTGCAGGTGGAAAAGACAATCGTTTCTGGCCACGGTATGGCAGGACGGTCTTCTGCCGGCCTTACGGCAAAGGGCGTTGGAGGGGCGGTTTCTGCTGATGCGCCGAGCGACCGGCTTGCCGTGCTCAAGCGTACGGTTCAGGAGAGTCCTACCGACATCGAGGCCTATCTCGAGCTTGCCGATTTGCTTGAGCGGGATGCCACGATCGAGGAGGCCGAAGCAATGCTCGGTCAGGCACTGGCAGCATCCGGCAACGACCTCAAGGTGCGAGAGCATCTCGAAGACCGTCAACTGCGGTGGTCGCGCCATCGTGTGCATATCGCGGAAAAGCGTGTGGAAACAGAAGACTCCCCCGCGCATCGCCAGACGCTTGAGCGATTGAGGATCGTGCAGAACAAGCATGAGGTCGAAGTCTATTCGGCCCGCTGCGAGCGCTATCCGGAAAACATCACCTGGCGATATGAGTTGGCTCTCAGGCTCAAGGCGGTCGGCAATTTCCCCGAAGCCATTAAGCATTTTCAGGAGGTGCTAGGAGACGCTCGACGCAAGGGAGCCGTTGCCCTTGAACTCGGCGAGTGCTTCCAAAAGATCAAGCAATATCCACTGGCCATGCGAAACTACGTGACGGCCGTCGAGTCTCTGACGGACCGCGAATTGGATCTCCGCAAGCGGGCTCTTTACCGGGCCGGTGTGCTGGCTGCAGGGATGGATGACGCCGATGCCGCCCAGAAATACCTCTCAATTCTCGCTGGTCTCGACTACGGATACCGGGATGTGGCCCAACGTCTGGACAAATTGAGCTCCTTAAAGGATAAAGGGGGCTGAAATCAGATCCATTTTGGAGTTGAGTCAACGTTCACTGGTTTCATTTCATTCATTGTGTGAGAGTGTGATTTTAACAGCGTAAGGATAAGGATCTGGAATGCCCAATTCGGCCAATGCAAAAAAGCGACATCGTCAAAACCTGCGGAGTCGGGATCGCAATCGCGCCATGAAGTCGGACCTCAAATCGCAGGTGCGCAAACTCCTCGAGTCGCTGAACGATTCGGCCAAGACAGGTGACGTAACAGTTGCCCGCGAACACCTTCGCTTAGTGGCCAAGAAGGCCGACCGTGCTGCAGCAGCCCGCACGATTCATCCGAATCGCGCTGCCCGAATGAAGTCGCGACTATCCGCCAGGATACTCGCAGCATCCAAGGCTGTATCGCCGGCATAGCGATCCCTCTCACTGCCCGTGGATAAAGTCATCCATAACCTTTGTCCACTTGGTCGACCGCAGGAAACACCGAGGGTTTCCTGCGTCGATGGTCGCCGCTTCGTGCGGTGGCAGACTTGTTCCACAGTCTGCTCGGCCAGTTCACGTACGGCAACGCGGCTTCCCTTTCGGATTCGCATCACCACTCAATGGCACGGGCATCGAAGACGGGGCCCTCGATACAGGTTCGTCGATAGTCCCATGATCCGTCGGCAGATCGCACCTTGGCAACGCACGTGAAGCAAATACCGATGCCACATGCCATCGGTGCCTCCAGCGACACGCTGCACGGCACTTGGCGGTCCGATGTCCATTTTGCGACAGCGGCCATCATGCCTTCGGGGCCGCAGCAGGCAACGTGCATCCGTGCGGAGTTGATCGGTTCGTTCGCCCCAGTGCTGCTGCCAAAGAGATCGTTGAGGAGATCCACGACGGTGCCGTGCCGGCCTGTGGATCCATCCTGCGTCGCCAGATGCACATCTATGCCAGCGGTGCGGAAATCGTCGGCATCTCCAAATGCATCTGCCTGCCTGGCGCCCCAGCAGAGCGTTACGCGTTTTGCGAGCCTCGGTGTTGGGGGTGAAAGAGGGCCGTAGCGACGGACACCCAAACGCTCCTTTCCCAACGCCAAAAGAGCGGTTTGCCCGATACCCCCGGCCACCAAAACGAGATGCTCAAGCGGCGGGATCACACCAAAGCCATTGCCCAGCGGTCCCCACAGGATCAACTCTCCACCAACAGCGATCTCCTTTAAGGCCGTCGTAAATTTGCCGTGTACGGCGTAGATGAAGTCGGCGTAGCGTCGCGAGGCAGGATCGCTTTCCGGTTCTGCCTTGCACTCAGTGCAAAACGTATCGTAGACCGCCAGCGGCCTCGCTAAGAGCGGATCGTTTCGGTCGGGGATGCGAACCATCGCAAACTGCCCGGGGAGCGCCCTGGAGGCAATTGTCGGGCAGTCTAGTCGGATGCGATACGCGTTCTGGGCGATCTGCCGATGGCTCACGATGCCCGCTGTGAAATAGCCCGCTGTGTCGGCGTAGCAAGCTGCAACGGCTGAAGAAACAACCGACGAGCATGGCGCAGCGCCCTGGAGGTTAGCAGAAGGTGTGCTCATGGGGAGCCGTAAGGCAGTAGGAATAGCGAAGCATTGCGATGCTATTCGCCGCGGGGCTTTCTCCAGGTGGATGCCTTTCCTGGACGGCGTTTGCGTCGGATGCCGCCGGCGGGTGGTCGGCTATCGCCTTGTCCGTCGCGTTGCCCTGTCCGCGGGCCATCTCGCTGCCCATCGCGTTGAATCGATCGCTGGCCATCTCTAGCAGGCGGTCGACCGCGTGGCAGATCGCGGCCGGCACCGGGGCCACGCGATGGTCGCCCAGAACGTCCCTCGTAGCGTGGCCGCTGTGCAGGCGTGGCGGAGATATCACCCACCGCTCGCAGCGCCCCTTTTCGAAGGGCATCGACTTCGGCCCACGACAGCGGGCGGCATTGTCCCGGCAGCAAACCCCCAAGCGATAGGCCCCCGACAGCCACTCGCTTGAGCTGGTGAACCTTGTGCCCAAGCTTTGCAAGCATCCGGCGGATCTCACGATTTTTCCCCTCGTCCAGAACCATCTCAAGCACGGAACTGAGCTTGTGCTGGGAGCGAAGATCAACCCGCTGGGCGCGGGCCTTGCCTTCGGAGAGGGAGATGCCCTTCCTGAGTTTTTCGAGGGTTTCCGGTGTGGGAACACCTGCGACCTGCACGAGATATTTCTTTTCAACGCCGTACCGAGGATGCGCCAGCAGATTCGCGAGGTCGCCATCGTTGGTCACGAGAATGAGCCCCTCGCTCATGCGGTCGAGTCGACCGATCGCAAAGAGTCGCTGCTCGCCGGGCACGAGGTCGACAACCCGCGGACGGCCGGACGGATCAAAGTTTGTGGTCACAACTCCTACCGGCTTATGGAGCATATAGACCACGCGCTTTGGGTCGGGAAGCCGCTCGCCATCGATGCGGATTTCCTGTCGCCGTGGATCGACTCGAGTGCCGAGTTGGGTGACGATCTTACGATCGACTTCCACCCGGCTGGTTGTAATCAGTTCCTCGCAGCTGCGGCGGCTGCCGAGTCCGGCGGCAGCAAGCACTTTCTGCAATCGCTCGAGCCCATCGTCTGCTGCAGCACCGGGCCGAGAAAATCGAGTAGCATTTTTTGCGTCATTGCCGCTTGCACGGAGCGCATCTGCTGCAGCGGTTGCCGACGGCCGACGGCGTGAGGTGATCTTCAGCGGCTGGACTGCAGGAGCCGGAGGACGGCGAGCAACGGTTCTTTTTGCGGAACGTTTGCCGGGGCTGCTTGAGGAACGGTTGGAAGACTGTTGAGATGGCACGGAGAAGGTTTCGCAAAAGGGTTCAGTGGGGAGGCGTGCCTGCGATCATACACAGGGAAATGCGTGTGGTCGCGGGGTGGGCCTCGTCGCCCAGAGAAGCCGCCTGTTTTTGCTTTGAACCACCGTTTACTGAACCGGCGCCCACCAGCGGGCTCGTCGCACTTCCGGCACGGGCTCGGCGTAATCTCGGGGCCTGCTGCCGTCCATCAGCGGGAGTCGCAATTGATAGGGCCCGATGTCGTCTTGGAGATAGGGGTCAAATCGCACCGCCTTGCGCTGCTGGGATCGGCTTGGGCCTGGATCGTGCAGGTCGGGTTTTCCAAGCGACGCGCAGCCCCCCGCAGTCACGGCGGCGATCAGCACGAAAGAAATGCGAGGAAGAAACATAAATGATGTGACACAATGAAAACGCAGTCTTACAAACGGATTGACGGCTGGGGAGTGTAGGGCCGTCCCCCCTGAAATCCCAAGGGCGATTTGTCCGCAGACGAAACGCGATTTGTTCGTATTGCGCCACTGTTTTGCAGTTGGGTTATGGCATGCACACGTGCAGGAGTTGGACGGGCCGACTCCCAGGCATTGGACGCAAAGACTGCTGGCCGATTGAAGCTGGTAGCAAAACACTCTGGCCTCGGACCAGCGGAGGGAGCCGCCACGCTGAATCGAAAGAAACGGAGCCATCGATTGCCGCGAGGAAATGACAGCGGTCGTCGCCACCCACGGTCCACGTGGTAGTTGGACGCACTTGGTCGAACAGGAAATAATCACCAGTTACCAGTCGGCGGACTGGGTCGGCAAGCAGATCATGGGTTGGCACAGACCGCATGGGCTCCACGGGCCCTAGCTTTGTCACGGCATCGATGCCAGCTTCGATGTGAAGCAGACGCGGCTTGCCGTCGGAGTCGGTGCGATTCCAATCGTGCAGACGGTAAGTTACATCGCTCGACTGTTGGATTTCAGCAACGAGCAACCCCGCACCAATCGCGTGTACCGTGCCGGCTGGGATAAAAATGCAATCGCCCGTCTGTGCTTCAAATGAATGCAACGATGCTTCGCACTCCCCTGCCCTGACAGCCTCGGCGAACGACCGATGGTCGATTCCTTCTCGTAGCCCTGCGTAGACGCGGCTTCCGGGGAGTGCGTCTACGATATACCAGGCCTCAGTCTTGCCGAGATCGGGTGCACCGAGCGTGGCGGCACGTGCGTCGTCGGGATGCACCTGCACGGAGAGATCTCGGTTGGCATCCAGAAACTTGAACAGCAGCGGAAACGCTTTTTGTGGTGAATGTCGCCCAAGCAGATCACGGCCATGCGATTGCACCAACTGGCCCAGCGTGCTGCCCTGCAATGCACCGGCCGCGACAACGCTTTGATCGGCTTCACGGTCAACGAGTTCCCACGATTCGGCAAAGTCGTCGCCCGGCGGTAACGTACGGCCTAAGGCGGTAGCAAATCGGCGACCGCCCCAGAGGTAGCGGCGGTAGATTGGGCTGAACAGGAGCGGATACATAAGGGTCGATTCGAAGTCAGAATCTCTTGGATGGAAAACAGAAGCACTCGCAGAACGAGCCAGACAGTCGCTGGATTGGCTCGCATCAGTGCCAACGGTCAGCATAGCCCTCCACGATCCGTCCAATGCCAAAACAACATACCGCACTCACCAAAAGAACGAGCATTTGAGCGAGCGTAATTGTTTGGTTCAACTGGAGCAGGATAGCCAGCACAGGAAGTCCCAAACCGAGCAACTGACCGCCGCGACCGATTGCCCTCATTCTGTTGCCGTCCTATCCTTACCGAGGCTTTCCGGGACTGGAAATTCCGGCGCGGCGGGAACCAACTGCCTCTTCGCGGTTTGCGAAATACGGGACATGTTCGGCCTCAGGGCATGCACGAAGCTTCATGAGGTTTGGTTCCGAGAGTCCGCACACGCGAATCATGCCCCCCTCGGCCTGAACTTTGGTGCCGAGTCGCGAGATGTCTGCAAGGAGACTGTCGTCAAGTGTGTCGACGCAGTCGAGTTCGAGAACAAGCCGGTTGGCATGGTGGGATTGGAGCATATCCCAGATGCTGTCAACGAGGTCGCCTCCGCAGAGCAGGCTTTCGCCTGGGTCGGGCAGCAAACGCACAAAGAGCCAATCCGGTCCACGCTCAACACGAAGAATCCAGTCAGTAGCGGTTTGCGACATAGCACGTACCTCTTGTGATACTGGGTGAGGGGAATGACTTGGACAGATGAATGAAATACTGGCTGGAGAAACCGTGGCAGGACAAAAAGCAAACGATTGGAGCGAAAAACCACTCGCTGGCTTCTGTTTGGTCTGGTGAGAAGGTTCTGGGAGTTGTCCCCCACTGGAGTTCCTAGTGTATGGGTCTCGACCAATCAATCAACCTCGTTTTCGAAGCAGCCAGTGTTTTGGCGGGTTACCGGGGGAAGGACAGTTCGCGTGGGCTTTTTGGCATTGTGTTTGACCCAACGCCTGGCGACACCCGAGACTGACCGGATGCTCGCTTCGGCTTGAGCCTCGGGTTTGGAGGACGAGGACGGGAGATCGCACAAATATTCGTCGCAGCCGTTGGGCAGGAGTCAGGCTTGCCGTCCCAAATTTTGAAGCGATACTGCCAGGCACGTTATCGAATGCTTTATCACTCACAATCATCTTTTGCGGAGACAACACAATGGGTCGGCACGGCGCAGTAACATTCAAGGGCAATCCTCTCACGTTAGCTGGCGAGGCGATCGCCGTTGGAACCCAGGCCCCCGACTTTGATCTGGTGGCCTTTGATGCTGGAGGCATGCAACACATCCACAAGGCAGACCTCCTCGGCAAGCCAGCCATCATCAGCGTTGTGCCGTCGCTCGATACGCCGGTGTGTCAGATCCAGACAAAGACTTTCAATAAGCGTTTGGCCGCTCTGGGCGACTCGGTCACGGCCCTCACCGTCAGCCTGGATCTGCCCTTCGCAATGAGCCGCTTCTGCGGCGCAGAAGATATTAAATCGCTGCGGTGCGGCAGCGACTACATGGACCGCAGTTTCGGCCAGCACTGGGGTCTGCTCATTGAAGAGCTCAAGATCCTTGCCCGTGCTGTCTTTGTGCTCGATTCCAACGGGTTCGTGCAATACGCGCAGGTCGTGAAGGAAGTGGCCAGCGAACCCGACTACGACGCTGCGATTGCCGCACTCGAAAAAGCGAAATAAAAGCATTCCAGAACGCATGGGCAGCACGCAACTCGCCACGTGAGCCCCCGATTTCATCAGAGGCTCACGTGGCTCGCAGCAGCATTTCGATGGTGCGTTTTGCCGTCGCCAGTGCTTCGGGTAGTTTGTCGACGAGTTTGCCCCCAGCTTGTGCAAGGTCCGGTTTTCCTCCGCCCTTTCCGCCCACAATGGTTGCTGCATCCTTGATCCAGTTGCCTGCAGAGAGGCCTAGAGCCTCAAGCTCTCGACTGATGCCGGCCACGAGCGTCACCTTCTCGCCCTCTGCCGTCCCGAGGAGCACGGCAATCGGACTTCCCTTGCGGCGCAATTGATCGATGCACTGCCGCATCGCAGCGGCATCGCTCCCATGTGCATCGGCCACCACCACCCGCGTGCCAGCGATATCAGTGGCGTTGGCTAGCAAGTCGTCGACGGAAAGGGCTGCGGTAGAGGACGGACCTTTGCTCTTTTTCAGATCTTTCAACTCCTTCACAACGGTGGCCAGCCGAGAGGGCAGCTCGGCGACGGGCACCTTCAGGGCACTGGCGGCCTCCGCGAGCACATTTTCCGCCTGCCGAAACCGCTCCACTGCGCGGTGGCCGGTGACGGCTGTCACCCGTCGCGTGCCCGCCGACACGCTCTCCTCGCCAATCACCCGTACCATGCCGATCTGGCCCGTACTCGACACGTGCGTGCCGCCACAGAGTTCACGGCTTATGCCGTCCATGGTCACCATCCGGACAATATCGGGATATTTTTCACCAAAAAGCATCATTGCTCCGGCATGCCTGGCCTCGGCCAAGGGTAACAATTGCACCGTCACGGGCACGGCGGCAAGTGTGGCTTGGTTCGCCATTGCTTCGATCTGCTCGAGCGTGTCGTGGCCGACGGCGCTGGTGTGTGTAAAGTCAAATCGCAATAGGTCGGCATCCACTTTCGATCCCTGTTGCACAGCATGCGGGCCCAGGAAGTGTTGCAATGCAGCATGGAGCAAGTGCGTGGCGGAGTGGGCGCGGCGGATCGCGGCGCGGCGGTCGGCATTCACCCTAGCGTGTACCGAAAGGCCTAGGTCGAGTCCGCCCTCTCGCAAATGGCCAACGTGCAGCATAAATCCGCCCTCTCGCTGCGTATCGATCACTTCAAATCGTCCGCCGGGCCACTCCAACCAACCCGTGTCGCCCACCTGCCCGCCGGATTCGCCGTAGAATGCTGTCTGGTCGAGCACGACGGTCACTGCCGCAGTATGCCCTACTTCTCGCAGTGTTTCGCAGAGGCGATCCTGCGCAATGATGCCCACCACCTTGCCGTTTGTTTCGGTCGTTTCGTAGCCGCAGAATTCCGAGCCGTGCATCGCTTTTTTGAGTGCGTCGAGCGGGCCCGAACTGAACACCTCCGCGCGGTTGCCTGCCCCTGACCGCTGGCCGTGCGCATCCATAGACTCGCGGAAGCCTGTCCAATCGAAGGCGCAGTTGCGCTCGGCGGCTAGAGTTTCCAAGAGCTCTGGTGGAAAGCCATACGTTGTGTACAGCTCGGCAGCATCGCTGCCGCCAACGAGCCCTGCCCCGGATCGTTCGATCGCCGTGAAAAGCTTTTCGATGCGATCGAGACCGCCGTCGATCGTCGCGAGAAACGACTCTTCTTCACGCTTGATCACGGCAGCCACACGGTCGACTGTGTCGGCTAATTCGGGGTACGGCTTCCGCATCATCTCGGCGACTGTGCCCGGGAGTTTGTGGAGGAATGGCTCCTGAATTCCCATCTGTCGGCCGTCCAAGACGGCCCGGCGCAGGAGTCGCTTCACAACGTATTTTTCCTCGTTGTTGCCCGGTAGCACGTTTTCGTGAATCGCAAACGTGCAGGCTCGCACGTGGTCGGCGATCCGACGCATGCGTCGGCCGTTATCGTCCCCTGGCACATACTTCTGGTGACACACCTCTCCCACAGCCTCAACGAGTGGCCGAAGAATATCGATGTGGAAGTTGCTGTCGACGCCCTGCAGCATCGCGCAGGTGCGTTCGAGGCCCATGCCTGTGTCGATGTTGCGGCTAGGGAGCGGACGCAGGTTGTCAGGCAGCGGGCCGACACGATTGAATTGCGTAAATACAAGGTTCCAGATTTCGACATCGCTGCCATCGGGCATCCTGTAGAAAATCTCACTGCAGGGTCCGCACACACCATCGGGCCCCTGCGTCGGGGCGCTTGCCGGCCAGAAATTGTCGTCTTCGCCCATACGAGTGATCTGTGTTGCGGGCAGGCCCACTTCGTCCGACCAGATGCAGTAGGCCTCGCTGTCATCCTGGTAGACAGTGATCGAAAGTTTGTCGGGGGCGATATTCAGCCACGCTCGGCTGGTCAGGAATTCCCACGCCCAAAGGATTGCCTCCCGCTTGAAGTAGTCGCCAAAGCTAAAGTTGCCCAGCATCTCAAAAAATGTGTGATGCCGCGCGGTGCGGCCCACGTTGTCGATGTCTCCTGTGCGCAGGCATTTCTGGCACGTGGTGGCTTGGGTGAACTCCAGTTTGCATTTGCCGAGGAAGTGATCCTTGAACTGGTTCATGCCCGCAGGAGTGAAGAGCACCGATGGATCCCACCGTGGCACGAGCACATCGCTGGGGCGGCGGACGCAACCCTTCGACTCGAAGAACGCTAAGTATGCTTCGCGTAAATCATCAGCCTTCATGGCAAGCAGAACTCCAGTGAACAGGGGACCACAAGCGGGAGGAACAACGCGATCACTCTAATATCCAGTCAGAAAACAGGCCACTCCACGCGAGGCAATTGGCTTCCGGGAAGCAGCCTCTTTGTATGAACGGCGGGTTTCGACGCGTCATTCACGGAGCGTTGTGGCGCTGCGGAGCAAAACGCCACGATGCCCAGAGCGATGCGACGCCTAAAGCACCCCGATGCTCATTTTCGAGGTCAGCGGTTCTATCAATGTGCCCTCGGGTGCGTCCTGCGACAGCATGAGTGGGAGAGGGCGCGCGTCGGCTGCCAACTCATGCGTGGTGGAATCTACTGCCATCAGCGGCATCAGGCACGTTGCATCGGGTTCGAATGCGGTTGGCTCTGTGGCGACGAAAGCATCCGAAGGAAAAGCAATCCGCAAAGGTCGCGTTGAGAGGGAGTGCGAGACCGTGTCGGCGACACCGTACAGACGGAATGCCCATGCCATGCCAGCAGGGATCGCAGTGGTATCGGGCGGGGTAGCGATTTCATTCTTGTTGTCGGCAAAATCACTATCCGGCGCAGCGGCCGCAAGAGCGAGAGGCACCCAGCCATCTGGAGCACTCAGGGCATACTCCGGCCAATCGTCGGTGGAGAGGGAGTCGTCGGTGTATTGGAAATCGTCTTTTAGAAACAGACACCAAGCGAGACTGTCTGCTTCGATGAGAGGGGCGGCAGGTGCACTTTCAAGCTCGCAGATGCTGGTATCGCACTCCCACGCAATCGGGCAGTCGGCCTCGCTTGTGAAGTCGGGGGCGGCCACTGCTGTGAGCATCGCGCGGCTCTCGAGTCGTTCCACGAAGAGAGGCATGCGTGCCTGCGCGTAGAGTTGAGTTTGTTGTTGGCGGGCCTGCCTGCGGGCGTGTTGCATGGGTGGCTCTCTTTGCGGAGAAGGGGTTCTAGGAAAGAGGTATCGACTGTGACGGCACTATCCATGAGTCAAACGCGGCTGCCAAAGCCAAAGAGGGGCAGGAGTTAGTCCAAATGCCCCCCTGCCAGCCGGAGGGGCAGGCATGTGCCGTTTAAGAATGAGAAATGGGGCGGGTTGGGTGGGTGTCTGGCCCAACTCATCGTGCAAGCAAACGCAAGTCGATCGCATTCCAATGGAAAAAGCCCACGGGCAACCGCTTGGGTCGGTTACTCGTGGGCTTGGATGGAATCTCGTTTTTACAGTCTGTGGAGAATGTGCCTTTTATTCGTCGCTCTCCGCCTCGTCGCTGCTGCCGGATGATTCGACCTCGATAGCGACAACAGCCTCTTTACTGGCCAGAACCTTGTCGCGGATTTCCAAGGCAACCGCTGGGTTGTCCTTGAGAAACTGCCTGGCTTTCTCCCGGCCGTGTCCCAGATGCACTTCACCAAATCGCAGCCACGTGCCCGTTTTCTCAACAATCTTTGCCGTGACAGCCAGATCCAGAATGTCACCTTCGACGCTGATGCCGTTGGCGTGCATCATGTCGAATTCGGCCACGCGGAATGGCGGAGCGACCTTGTTTTTCACCACTTTAACCCGCACCCGTTGGCCCACAACATCCTCGCCGTCCTTGAGCGTGCCGATCCGTCGCACGTCCACCCGGCACGACGAATAGAACTTAAGTGCCCGACCACCCGGAGTCGTTTCGGGGCTGCCGAACATCACGCCGATTTTCTCACGGATCTGGTTGATAAAGATCACACACGTCTTGCTCTTGGCAATCGCACCGGTGAGCTTCCGCATCGTCTGGCTCATGAGCCTAGCTTGGAGGCCAACGTGTGAGTCGCCGATCTCACCATCGAGTTCCTTCTGCGGCACCAACGCCGCCACCGAGTCGATCACGATAATGTCGACCGCATTGGATTTGATGAGCAGTTCGGCAATGTTCATCGCCTCTTCGCCGCTGGTGGGCTGGCTGACCAGCAATCTCTCTAGAGAGATGCCAAGTTTTTTTGCCCAACTCGGATCGAGCGCATGCTCAGCGTCGATGAAGGCAGCAACTCCACCACTTCCACCGTTTGCCCCAGCCCGCTGCGCTGCGGCAATTGCATGGAGGGCAAGCGTTGTCTTGCCGCTGGACTCCGGTCCGAACACTTCGATGATACGTCCGCGAGGGAATCCCTTGCCTCCCAAGGCAATGTCCACCGACAGGCTTCCGCTGGAGATGCCCTCGATCTGCGTCTGGGCATCCGCCCCCAGCGGCATGATCGAGCCCTCGCCAAATTCCTTCTCGATCTGCATCAGTGTGTTTTTTAAGGCTGGATTCTCATCCATGAACGACGGCACTGGCTTGACGCTCCGTTTTTTTCGTTCGGAAGCCGTTTTGGGTTCCGTGTGCTTTCCTTTTGCCATCCGACCGTTCACTCCTGTTGGTATCGTTGCTGTTGCCAAAATCATGGCGTATGCCTCCCGCGGTTCTCGGACATCTCGTCGGGGTGGCTGCGTTGCCACCATAAATCGAGCGATTTGTCGCGGAACCGAACACTGAACACCGGTATAGTATCGGATCGCTCCTCTATTGGCAAGAGGTTTTTTTGAACACCCGTTCAGGTGCCAGATCTGCGTCAAACTGCGGCCACAGAGACTTTGTTAGAACGTCAGCATCTGCCGATATTCTTGCAGCCGCCTGTCGAGGTCGTGGCGGCTTAGCTTTTCCAGCCGGTCGAGGCTGAAATCTTCAACGGTGAAACTGGCCGTGACCACTCCGTAGGCGAGAGCCTCTTTGAGTGCCTGTGGGTCGAAGCGGCCCAGTGATGCTAGGTGGCCCATCATGCCGCCGGCAAAGCTGTCGCCGGCACCCGTTGGGTCGATCACAAGGGGCGTGGGGTAGGCCGGCATCACATACATCTCGTGTTCGCTAAAGAACATCGCCCCGTGTTCCCCTTTTTTGATTACGACGAACTTGGGCCCCATGGCTCGCACGGCGTGCCCCGCGCGGACGAGATTTTCGTCGTTGGCCAGGAGTTTGGCCTCCGAGTCGTTGAGGACTAGACCGTCGATCCGCTTGAGCAACGCCCCCAGTTCGTCTCTCTGGATATTAATCCAGAGATCCATGGTGTCGGCCACCGTAAGTTCAGCACCCTTCGCCTGATCCAGCACGCTGAGTTGTACAGTGGGCGAGGCGTTGCCAAGAAATAGAAATCGGCAGGCTTGATGGGTGCGATTGAGTTGGGGCTGAAACTCCCCGAGCACGTTGAGATGCACCTCGAGCGTTTCGCGGTCGTTCATGTTTGGCAGATAGCGGCCGCGCCAGCGGAACGTTTGGCCGCCCGGAATCGTCTGCAAGCCCGAGGTATCGATCCCCTTTTTTGTGAGTAATTGGGTGTGTTGAATCGGCCAATCTTCGCCAACAGCTCCAATGATTCGCACGGGCGAGAAGAAGCTAGCGGCATACGAAAAAAAGACGGCAGAGCCGCCCAATACATCGTCGCGCTTGTCTGTAGGAGTTTCAATACAGTCAAGCGCCACACTTCCGACAACAAGCAACGGCATAATACAGAGCATCTCCAGAGAACAATCGATTGAACGAACTAACGATAGGGGAATGTATCGGCTGACGGCTTCCGGCGCCTACGCTCTTTGCGTCTGGCCGCTATCTGAAGTGTCCGACTGTGCCGCGACTCAGGCGGTAGGCTCGCCAAACAGTTGGCAAAACACAAGGAGCCAGCGCAACGAGAAACCCCACGGCGGCAGGGAGCCAGTCGTCGGGTTTTGTTCACGGTGTGAGGCACGATCCCAACGGAATCCCGATTGGATGGTGCAGTAGTATGCGCCGCTTGGCGGCTCGCTTGCCCGCTTCCTATCCGCAGAGCGGCAATGCCCGCTGCAGGCGTGCGAGGGATTGGTCGCGGCCCAGAATTGCGAGGCAGTCGTAGAGCCCCGGGCCGACCGTCTTACCCGTGATGGCCACTCGCACGGCGTGCACGATGTCGCCTGTTTTCACGCCCGACTCCACCACGAATTGTTTGAACGCTTCTTCCAGTGAGGCCGGTTCAAATGTGGGCAGTCGGCTGATCAGAGCGGTCAGTTTCTCTAGCAGATCGCGCACGCCGGGTTTGGCCAAACGTTGTTTTACAGCCGCTTCGTCCATTGGCGGCGGGTGGAGCAAGAAAAAGTCGGCATAGCCCAGAATATCCCCTGCCACCTTTAGCCGGTCGCCCGAGGCCTCGATTACTTTTCGGACGGTTTCAACGGCCGCTGGCTGCGGCGTTGCGGAAATCAATTGAGCTTTCACCAGAAACGGCAGCATCATCTCCAGTTTCTGATCGGTGGAAAGCTCGTGCATGAAATGATCCTGCACGGCCCAGAGTTTCTTGGGGTCAAAACTGGCGGCCGCCGAATTGATGCGATCCAGCGAAAATCGTTCGATGAGTTCTTCACGAGTAAAAAACTCCGTCTTGTCGTCGTACGACCAGCCTAGGAGAGCTAGGTAGTTGTCGATTGCCCAAGGCAGGTAGCCCACTTCCCGATAGAAATCAACGATGACGGGGTTAAACGTGTCGGCCTCGGGAGCCAAGCCGATTCGGGCAGCAATTTTCTCGCCGTGTTCGGTGATCTGCTTGAAGTCTGCGTTCTTGAGATACTGCGCCAGTTTGCGTTTGCTGAGCTTGGTGCGGCTGCCCGGCTCGGCCACCAGCGGAAGATGGGCATAGGACGGCAGTGGGTAACCCAACGACATCGCAATAAAGGCCTGACGCGGCGTATTGGAAAGGTGTTCCTCCGCGCGGATCACGTGCGTAATCTCGAGGTCGTGATCGTCCACCACGCTGGCGAGGTGATACAGGCAGGAACTGTCGGCCCGTTGAATGACGTGATCCTGCTCGCGATCCCACGCAAACTCCACCCGCCCTCGCACAGCGTCATTAATGACAAGCGAGCCTTCTCGCGGCATCTTCAGTCGGACGACGCTCGACCGTCCTTCAAGCGTCAGTTTCTGGGCATCGGCTTGGGTCCACGCTGCCCATTGCCGGCTGTATAAAAACGGCTGTCCTGCAGCCTGCGAGGCTTTTCGCTCCGCGTCGAGTTCTTCGGGTTTTGCAAAATCCCGGTAGGCATGGCCAGAGGCCAGTAACCGCTCGGCTGCGGCGCGGTGCCTGTCGGCTCGCTGCGACTGAAAGTAGGGGGCGTGCGGTCCGCCAACGCCAGGGCCTTCGTCCCAGTCGATCCCAAGCCAGCGGAGCCCCGAGAGAATTGGCTCAAGCGACTCCTCAAGATTGCGGGCTCCGTCGGTGTCATCGATGCGCAGAATGAAAGCCCCGCCATGCTTCCTGGCGAAGAGCCAATTAAAGAGGGCGGTGCGCACGCCCCCAATGTGGAGGTAGCCGGTTGGGCTCGGAGCAAATCGGGTGCGAACGGTCATCGGGTGAAAGCAGTCAGGTGAAAGCGACTCGGTGAAACCAGTTCGGATGATGCGTCACGCCACCCGGCTGATACGGGCCAGCTTTTTAATCCGCTTGCGTTCGGCCTTGGAGAGGTACCGTGTCTCGCGGTCGTCCTCCGTGTCGGTCGAATCAGTGTAGCTTGGGACACTCGATTCGTCCGATTCTCCAGCCGTAGCGTCAGTTTCCGCTGTGAATTCCTCTTCCTGCCAACCACTTGCAGGCTGCGATAGATCAGGGGGCGTTGCAAAAGCGGAAAGCTTTCCGGACATTTTTTCTGACCGCTCAGATTTTGCAGGAGAGACCCTGCTGCGGCATTCGCCGCGAACTTCGCGGATTACCGACCTGGCCGCGGCCAGCATGGCCACGGCCACCAATCCGCTGCCAACGGCCCACGTTGCGTTGGCGGCAATCGCCAGCGTCTCGCGACCGTTACCGATCCAGACGCAACAGGCCGAGGCTTCCCAAGCGGCCAACCCCAGAGCCAACCAGATCGCCGTGGCCAATCGCTCATGCAGCGGCAAGACGGCCCACAGCGAAACGACACCCAG
>Ga0209500_10000661_pt1 | contig 28814 bp, 23 predicted proteins | sample S_140212_EF_Meta_FD_187323 | JGI IMG/M metagenome (GOLD analysis project Ga0209500, IMG submission 187323) | Freshwater microbial communities from Lake Simoncouche, Canada to study carbon cycling - S_140212_EF_MetaG (SPAdes) (version 2) | ecosystem: Environmental > Aquatic > Freshwater > Lake ...
GTGAACTTACCGTCGGCGCCAAGCTGAGATGAATGGACCTTGAGGGCCTGAGCGGCGGAGTGCGAATCGACGTCGGCGGAGTTGCCGGCCTGCGAAGCCTTGCCAGCGACGATGGAGACGCAGCCCTTCGGCCCGATTACGTCTTTCACGAAGAAAGCCTCCTCGGACATCATCGGACCCCAGCCGGCCTCGTACCAGCCCACGGAGCCGTCGGCGAACGTGACCTGTAGCTGGCCGTAATTGACCATGCCCGCAGGGAGTTCGTCGGACAGACGCGCGCCGATGCCGGAGACGCGCACGGGACGGCTACCGGTCATCAGGCACATCACGTCGACGTAATGGACCCCGCAATCGACGATCGGGCTACAGGTCTGCATCAGAGACTTATGGGTCTTCCACATGTCGCCGTAACTCTGCTGGTTGAGATTCATGCGCATGACGAGAGGCTTGCCGAGCGTCTGCACGGTCTTGATGAATTGGGTCCAGGCCGGGTGGTGTCGGAGAATGTAGCCGATGACTACCTTCCGCTTCACTTCCTTGGCCTTGGCGACGATCTGCTCGGCCTCGGCGACGGTGACGGCGAGCGGCTTCTCGACGAACACGTGACAGCCGGCCGCGAGCGCGGCGACGGCATATTCGGCATGCGTGTCAGGGTAGCTGGAGATCGAGACCGCATCGGGCTTCGTGGCCTGGAGCGCGGCATGGAAGTCGCCGTACTCCGCGTAGCCGCCGCCGAGTTCAGCGTTGAGCTTGGCCCGGGAGTCGGCGGAGCGCGTGACCAGGCCGACAATCTGGAAGCCAGGCAGTTTATGGTAAGCGAGGGCATGCGAACGGCCCATATGACCAGCACCGACGCAAAGGACTCGAATAGGGGTCTTGCTCATGCGCCGAGCATCACCCTTCCTCCCTCCGCTTCAAGTCGGGAGAAGGCGCAGGCTCGAAATTAAACGAGCGATTAGTTTGGTAACGGCTGGGCGACGCCCTTGGCGCGTTGGGCTTCCAGCAAGGCCTTGAGGCGGGCGACGATCTCCGGGTGCTCCTTGGCGACGTTGCTGCGTTCGCCAGGATCGGCCTGCAGGTCGAATAGACGCGGGCCGGACTGGTCGCGGCTATCGTTGGCCTGTTCGGATTCGGAACCGAGCAAAGCAACCAGCGGACCCTGAGCTTTCTTGCCCTTGCCGGGAGCTCCGACACCGGAGATGAACTTCCAACGCGCGTCGCGGATGGAAAGCTGGTTACCCTGCGTGCTCGAGATCAGCGTCTCGCGACCGGCACCTCCCGTGAGGGCCGCAGACGTATCGACGGAATCCAGGTTCAGGAAATCGGCGGGGTCGCCGCCGGCAACCTTGGTGAACACGGCGGGCAGGTCGACCTGCGACATCAACGCGTCGGAGATCTTGCCGACAGGAGTATGGCCAGGCCAGCGGGCGATGAAGCCGACGCGCGTGCCGCCCTCAAGGATGCTGTATTTGCCACCACGGAAAGGTCCGGCGGGCGTATGGCCCGCCTGCTTGTTCAGTTCGACGGCCTTATCCTTATAACCGTCGTCGAGCACCGGACCGTTGTCGGAAGAATAAATAACGAGCGTATTCTCGGCGAGGCCGTGCTTATCGAGCTCGGCGAGGATGCGGCCGGCCTGATCGTCGAACGCCACCACGGCGTCCCCACGTGGGCCCAAAGGGGTCTTGCCGGCGTAACGCGGGTTGTGGACGCGCGGCACGTGGTTCTCATGTGAGGCGTAGTAAAGGAAGAACGGTTTGTCCTTATTGCGCGCGATGAAACCGCAGGCCTTGTCGGCGAAGGTATCGCCCATCGTCTCGTCGTTCCAGAGCGCCGACTTGCCGCCCTTCATCCAACCGATGCGGCCGACGCCGTTGACGAGTGCCATGTTATGTCCGTGCGACCAATCCATCTTCAGCTTCGCGCGTTCGGCATCGGTGGTAAGGTCAGGGTCACCCGGGTAAGCCTGCTTGTAGCTGACTTCGATCGGATCCTTAGGGTCGAGGCCGACAACGGAGCCATCCTCGACAAAGACCGTTGGTACGCGGTCGCCGGTGGCGGCCATGATGAACGAATAAGTGAAGCCGATCTGATTGGGTGAAGGGTTAATCTTCTGATTCCAGTTCACGTCGCCGGAGCCCAGCCCGAGGTGCCACTTGCCAACGACGCCGGTCGCGTAACCCAGCTTGGCGAGACTTGCGGCCATCGTCGGGCGGCCTGGCTTAATGATGAGGCGCGCGTCGCCGGGCAGAACGCCCGTCCCTTGACGACGCCAGGCGTATTCGCCTGTCAGAAGGGAATAGCGCGAAGGCGTGCAGGTGGCGGACGTGCAGTAGCCCGCGGTGAAGCGGGTACCTTGCGATGCGAGTTTATCGAGGTTAGGCGTCGGGATGACCTTAGAGCCATAGCAACCGAGATCGCCCCACCCGATATCGTCGGAATAGAGCAGTACGATATTGGGCGGGCGCCTATCCGCCGCGGAGACGGAGAGAGCACAAGCCAGGGCAACCAGGGGCAGAAGGCGCATGGGCAGGTTCTATGCCTGTGGCCGTAGGAAATAAAGCCATGAGATGGGAAGAGGCACCCCTTGCTTGCCAAACACGCCTTTACAGCCCAATCAGAAGGCGAACATGCGTTTCGCCAAATACCACGCCCTCGGCAACGACTACCTCGTCCTCGAGCCTAAGGATTGCCCTACCCTGTTTTCGCCCGAAGCCATCCGCAAGGTCTGTCACCGCCACTTCGGCCTCGGCTCCGACGGCATCCTCTACGGCCCGATCGAGCGTACCGACGGCACCTTCGGCCTCCGCATCCTTAACCCCGACGGCTCCGAGGCCGAGAAGTCCGGCAACGGTATCCGCATTTTCTGCCGCCACCTCCTCGAGACCAAGCGCATTAAGGAAGGCGAGGAGTTCCGCCTGCACACCATCGGCGGCGTCGTCCGCTGTGAGGTTTTCGAAGGTGGCAACCGCATCCGCGTTGAGATGGGTAAGGTCTCCTTCCGCGCGCCGGTCATCCCACACGTCGGCGTCGACCGCGAAGTCCTCGGCGAAGAGATCACCGTCCTCGGCAAGACCTTCAAGTATTGGGCCGCCACCGTCGGCAATCCGCACTGCGTAATCCCGGTCGACGACCTCACACCCGATCTTGCCAAGACCTACGGACCGAACCTCGAGACGCACCCGAATTTCCCTAACCGCACGAACGTCCAGTTCATGAAGATCATTGACCGCAAGAACGTGCGGATCGAAATCTGGGAACGTGGCGCTGGCTACACGATGGCCTCCGGTTCCTCCTCTTCGGCTTCGGCCGCTGTGGCCCGTAAAATGGGCCTAGTTGATGCGGATTTGACGGTAAATATGCCAGGAGGTCAGATTATCATTGGCATCGGCGATGATTATTCCATCGTGATGACAGGCCCGACGACCCCCGTAGGTATCTTCGAGATGCACCCAGGAGTCCCGGTCCAAGACGTCGCCGTCTAGGCGAACCGTCTTCCCACTAGGTTTTTCCTCCTTTGGCGCGTCCTTTCGGACGACGCTTTTCACCGCACACCCTCACCATGGCGCCGCGTCAGCCGTTGCCCAACATCTCCGAAGACGATCTCGTCGATCTGGCTGGCGGTGCGACCGTGCTCCTCGCCAAGGAGCTGGTGGCCAGGGGTAAGGTGAAGAAGGCCCTCTGGACCCCGCCCGTCGCGGAGGCGCTGGTCGACGATGGCACTGAATCTCGCGAAGCCCGCTGGAACCTCCGCTCAGTCACCTTCCAGCGCAACGAGTGCGGCTGCGAAGTCTCTGTCGGTCGAAGAAAACTCTGCGTGCACTCGGTCGCGGCCTACCTCGTGCTCGCCGCCAAAGAAGGCTTTATCAAGCCGGAGACCATGGCGCCGTCGAAACCGGCCGCGCCGCCAGGCAAACCGACAACAATCGCCACCAAGGAAAAGACGACGGAGACAAAGAAAGAAAAGTCAAAAGAAGCGGAGACGACCCCGGCAGGACCCCGGCTCAAATCCCTCACTCTCTCGGAAAAACGCGGCACGCCCATCGAGGTGCGCTTCATCATCCCGCCCAACATCGTCACCGCCGCCGCGCGCGACGAAATCATCTGCCGCCTCGAACTTCGCGTCGACGGCGCCCAGGTCGCCCCCGAGAATCTCGACCGCAGCAAAGCCTGGACCATCGAACCCGATACGGTCTTCTTCCTAGCGATTCTCGAGAACCTCTGCCACGGCAAGCTGCAAGGCATCCTCCCCCTCACCCGCCGTCACCTCCGCCAGCTCCTCGCCATCGGTAAGGGCCTGAAGATTTTCCGGATGGCCAACGCGCCCGAGACCGCTCTGGCGTGGGACGGAGACCAGCTCGACAAGGTCCATGAGCACCTCGACGAACCCGCCGCTACGCCGCAGACCAACGCCACGGGCGAAGCCCCTGACGAAGGCCCCGAGGAACAGGAAGTCCGCTCGCAGGAACGCGGACGCGACGACCGTCCTTGGGTCGACGGTTCAATGAAGTGGCTACGTATTCGCCTGCCCCAGCAGTCTTCCGGGCCGGTCGCCGAACTCCGCGACGTCCTCCAGCGCAGCGGCTTCACGCTCGAGACCACCAGCCGCGAATGGTACCTCGCCGGCACGATTCAGGTGCTCAACTTCCTCGCCCGCCATCACAAGCTACTGATGACGGACAACGGTGCGTTCTTCACGCATAACCTCTCGCACTCGCTCCGTAACGTCGACCTCGCCAAGGCGAAGTGCGACGCGTCCGAGGAGAACGACGGCTTCCGCTTCGCCATCGGCATCGACCCCGAAGGAAAATCCCCGAAGGTCATCCAAGAGGCCCTCTCGAGCGGCCGCATGTTCTTCTACACCGATTTAGGCCCGCGCCTCATCACGCCGGAGCTGATGGAGTCCATCCGCAACGCCCAGCGCCGCATCACCGGCGAGTCCAAACGCGACGTCGACCTCGACCTCAACCTGAAGCTCGGGTACGCCGACCTCGCCAGCGCCGACGCCATTGCCGAGGAACTGCAGGCCGCCTTCGCGCCGCCCGAGACCTGGAGTAAGCGCTCCTCGGCGATCCGCAACCTCTCGAAGCTTCAGCCTGCGCCGATTCGCGAGGAGCTCAGTAAGATGCTCCGCATCTACCAGCAGGTCGGCGTTGCCTGGCTCTGGCACATCCATAACAATTCCCTCGGCGGCCTCTTGGCCGACGAGATGGGCCTCGGTAAGACCGTGCAAGCTTTGGCCTTCATGGAGGCCCTGCGCCAGCACCGCCCTGAAGACGGACCCTGCCTCGTCGTCTGCCCGGCCTCGCTCGTCGAGAACTGGCGCCGTGAAGCCCGCCGCTTCACGCCATCCCTCAAGGTCCTCGCCCACCACGGCCAGAACCGTTTCACCGCGCAGGAATACCTGCAGCGCTTCGATCTCGTCATCACCTCCTACGGCACTCTTTCGCGCGATATCGCCGCGTTCTCCCTCATCACCTGGGGCGCCGCAATCTGCGACGAAGGCCAGAACATCAAGAACTCCCGCGCCCAAGCCGCCAAGGCGGTCAAACAACTCGTCGCCAAGGGCCGCTACATCCTCACCGGCACGCCGGTCGAGAATTCACTGGAAGACCTCCGCTCGCTCTTCGGCTTCCTCATGCCGGGCTACCTCCCCAAGCCGGAAGAGCGCATCCAAGCCGACGAACGCAAATGGCACGACGACCGCCTCTTGCAGATGGCCGCGCCTTACATCCTCCGCCGCTCCAAGGTCGCCGTCGCACCTGAACTACCCGCCAAGATTGAGCAAATCGTCTACTGTGATTTCGAGGACAACCAGAAGAAGATCTACGACGAGATCCTCGAGTCCACCCGCCAGGAGATTTTCGAGATGGAGATGGGCGGCGCCACGCAGGCCCGCATCCAGATGGCGGCCTTCAACCAACTGCTCCGCCTTCGTCAAATCTGCGCCGATCCTCGCATCCTCGATCCGAAGATGGAAGAAGCCGACTCCGCGAAACTGCAGGCCTTCCTCGAGCTCGTCGAAGAATCCAAGGACGCTGGCCATCGCATGCTGGTCTTCTCCACATTCGTCACCGCACTCCAACTCCTCAAGACAGCCCTCGAGGACCGCGACATCCCTTACTGCTACCTCGACGGCTCCACCAAGGACCGCCAAGGCGTCTGCGATAAGTTTAATTCCACCCCGACCATTCCGGTCATGCTCATGTCCCTCAAGGCAGGCGGCACAGGCCTCAACTTGACGGGCGCCGACACCGTCATCCACTTCGACCCATGGTGGAACCCCGCCGCCGAAGCCCAGGCCACCGACCGTGCCCACCGCATTGGCCAGACCCGGACAGTCACCAGCATCAAGCTGATCGCCGCCGGAACCATCGAAGAACGCGTGATGGAGCTGCAAAAGTCCAAGTCTGAGATGTTGCGTAAGCTCCTAACCGAATCAGACTCCGTCTCGTCTGGCCTGAGCCTCGACGTCATCAAGGACCTTCTCCGCAAGGACTAACCCCATGCTTTCCACCCTCATTCGCCGCAATCGGCCCCGCAGCGAGATGTCGTTCCTCGAGCATATCGAGGATCTCCGTATCTCCCTCATGCGTGTACTCGGCGTCTTCGCCGTCGGCGTGGCCATCGCCCTCGTCTTCTACAAGGAGATTCCCGTCCTGCTCCAACTTCCACTCGAGTGGGCCCGCCAGATTGACCCCGAGGGCATGTCCCAACCCTCCGTACAGGGAGACCTGCTCTTCCTCGGAGTGCTTTCGATTCCCTCCTGGCTGGTCAGCGTACCGGCGATCTCTACTCAGCTGCAGGAAACCCAGTTTATGGGCGTCTGGTCCGTGCTGATGTATGCGGCAATCGCGGCCGGCATCGCCATCTCTTCACCGGTCTTTCTCTACGAGGTCGTCCGCTTCGTCGGCCCGGCCCTCAACACCAAGGAACGTCGCGGCCTCATCCCCTTCTGTGGCGCCGGCCTCGTGCTCTTCCTGATTGGTGCAGCGCTGGCGTTCTTCTGGCTGACACCGATGTCCATCGTGGTGGTCCACCATGTAGCCCACGGCATGGACATCCGCATCAACTGGCAGGCCTCCGACTACTATTCGCTCGTGGTGATGATGTCGCTCCTCACCGGCCTTTGCTTCCAGTTCCCCCTAGCGCTCATCATCATCATGTGGCTGGAGCTCGTCCGCCCAGTGACCCTCCTAAAGTCCTGGCGCGGCATGCTTGCGGGCATCACGATTGGTGCGATCCTCATCACACCCATCGGCGACCTCGTCTCGCTCGCCATCCTGGTGGCGGCGCTCTTCGGACTCTACCTCATCGCAGTCTTCGTCGGCTCGGTCATCGTCCGCCGCAAGCGTATCGCCCGCGGAGACAAGCCCAACCCTGAGGATGACGACCTACCCGATGACGATGATGACGAAGCGGACGATGATTCCGACGACGATTCCCGTCCGAAGCGTCAGAAACCAGTGACCCCTACTGACGGTAAACCAGCGACAGCCAAACCGAAGTCAACCCCGCCACCGGCCGAAGGTGACCTCTCCTCTCTCGACTGACCCCATGATCATGCGACTGCTGCTCGTCTTCCTGGCCACCGCCCTATCGACCTCGGCCCAAACGACCGCGTTCGGGGCCAAAGCAACCCCTTCCGCCACAAAAGGAGGTTTAAAAGTCATTGAAGAGGAGGTTGATAATTCGGTGGTGATCACGACGTTCCGTGCCATCCCCGCACCCTCAGCCAAGAGCAGCCGCACATTCCAGCTCTCGAAGGTCAATAAGGTGGGCTTCACCGAAACGACCAAAGAACTTCAGCGACTCTTTGCGGCTTTCTCCTCCCAACGTATCGTCGACGGCTCGCCGACTGGCTCAAGTAAGGCGCTCGGGCACATCACGACGGTCAACTATGCGTTGCTTCAGGATCTCGGCGACAACCGCTTCCTCGCCAAGGCTGCTTGGCCCGCCACTGACCCCAGCGAGATCCTCGCCGCCGGAGTTGATACCATGGCGATCCTACTCCTCGACAAGCCTGCCAAGGTCGGTGATACGGGTAAGCTCACCGGAATGCACGTCGGTACGGTCTCCTTACTCTTCACGGCTAACTATGCACCACTCGTCGGTAAGCGTCTGACGCTACGCCGGGAAGCCTTCGTCGAATGCGCCACGCTCGATGACTCACCGGCCGCCCTCCAGAAATTCGTTGAAGCGGTCAACGCCGGTGCGGACGTCAGCGTGATCACCTACGAGCAGGCCGCCTGCAAAAAGTGCGGTGGACTGGGGTTCACCCGCGAACCGCAGAAGGGCCAACTGGATAAGCGTATCGACTGCGTTGATTGCGCCAAGACCGGCAAGGTTAGCGTCGCGAGCGAAACGAAGTTCGTCCCTTAAGACCGACTTAGGAGGTCTTCCCTCATCCTGCGCTTGCGCAAGGGCTTTTTCGGTAGCAGATTGCCGCGTGTCCTCTCCGCTGCACATCGGCCTTGAAGCCCATTTCGTAGCACTCGAGAAATTCCTCGCAGCGCAGGAACTCGCGTTCGAACCGGAAGTCCGTCCGATGGTGCGCGACGTACTCGCCCACCCGGGCAAGCGACTCCGTCCGCTCCTCGCCTTCGCCTCGGGAGCCGGTGGCCCGCCCCCTGAAGCCCTTGTCCGCGGAGCCGGCATCATCGAACTCGTCCACCTAGCGACCCTTGTGCACGACGACGTCCTCGACGGCGCCGACACCCGCCACGGCAGCGACACCCCCAACCGGACCCACGGCGCCCATGCCGCCGTGCTCTTCGGCGACGCCCTCTTCGCCCATGCGCTCATGCTCGCCGCCGACCATCCCACGCCTGAGCTCTGCCGCATTGTGGCCCGCGCCTCCCGCGAAGTCTGCTCCGGCGAAGTCTGCCAGACTTTCTCCCGCGGACACGACGACCTCTCCCTTGAGGATTATTACCGCCATATCCGCCTGAAGACGGCGGAGCTCTTCGAAGGCGCCTGCCAGGCTGGCGCTCTGCTCGCCGACCGCCCAGCGGAACATATCGCCGCCTGCTCCCTGTTCGGCCGCCACCTCGGTATCGCCTATCAAATCTACGATGACCTCGTCGACCTGCTCCAAGACGACACCAAGGCCGGCAAGACCCTCGGCACGGACGCCGCCAGCGGTAAGCTGACCTTGCCGATGCTCCTCGAACGCGATCGCTCCGGCAAAGGCTTCCTCACCGCCCTCCGTGCGGGTGGCGACGCCCGTCAGCTGATCTCCGCTTCAGCGTGGCGCGAAAGCTTCCGCCGGCTCGACGCCGAGATCGCCGCGGCGGAGCAGGCCCTCGAACCGATCGCCGGCTCCCCTTCCCCCTTCTTCCTCCTGCGACTCACGGCCTTCCTTCGCGAAGCCGCCGCGCGGCTCGTCCCGCAGGCATGAGGATCTTCCGGACGACCGCCGCGGAACGACTGGCCCTCGCTTTCGTGCTCGGCTGCCTTTCCGCCGCTACGGGCCTCCTCCTGCTCTGGCGTTCGCTCTGATCAGGGAACGAACCGCTTCGGGTCGAAGCCACGCGCCTGCAGGGCACTACGAATGTCCTCGAGGTTGACCTTATCGCCCGGCTTGACGCCGAAATGCCCGAACCAACCGGCCCGCATCTCAATCGCGAAGCGGACCTGATCTGACGAAGAAGCCGTGGTCTCAGTATCTCCGGCAGTCATGGTCTTGACCTCGAGCACGGTACCGTCTCGAGCGATGAACGCGATGTCGAGGTTCAGCGGAGTATCCTTCATCCAGAAACGCATCTGGGTCTCGGATTCATACATGAAGGCCATCCCTTCCTCATCGGTGAGCTTGGTCGTGCCCATAAGTCCGCGGGCCTTCTCCAGATCGGTGGCGGCAATCCGTAACCGGCCGAGCACTTGACCCATGCGGATGGGGAAAAGGGTCTCGATGCCCAGTTCAACGGTCGGAGCGGTGGACGGCTGGCGGTTGTCGCAAGCGACAAGCGCCAGCACCAAGGACAAGAACAGAGGCCGAATCATGCGGCTGAGTGTTCCTGCGATTGCCTCTCTGGCAAGATTCCCTTGCTTCATCCCATGGAACGCGACCCGCAAGCCCACTGGCTCGAGACCGAGACGGCCTTGTACTACGCCCGCGCCGCTGTTCGCGTCGGGGTCTGGGCTTCGGAAAAGGTCCTCTTTGAACGCTACTTCGCCAAGAACCAACGCATCCTTGAGCTCGGCTGCGGCGGCGGGCGGGTCGCCCTCGGACTTCTGCAGTCAGGCTACGCCGACGTGGTCGCGACGGATTTCTCACCAATCATGGTCAGCCTCGCCCGCGCGGTACTGGCCGACCACGACGAGAGCTGGGAGCGTTGCGTCCACCAACAGGACGCCACCGCCCTCACCTACCCCGACGCGTCCTTCGATTGCGCGATCTTCGCCTTCAACGGGCTGATGTGCCTACCAAGCCGGACCCACCGCCTCGCCGCGCTTCGCTCAATCCACCGCGTCCTGAAGTCCGAAGGAATCTTACTCTTCACGGCCTCTGATCGCGAGAAGGGCGCCAATGCGGCCTACTGGGCCAAGGAAGGTGACACGGACGGGCTCATCCCCGGCGATCGCTGGCATGAGAGCGACACCACGCCCGTCTTCATCCACAGCAGCACCGAACAAGAAACCCGCGAAGAGCTATCAGAAACAGGCTTCACTCTCCTCGAGTGCCCGCTAAGCACTGAAATCGCGGCCGACGGACCGCTCGTACGCGAGTTCGCCGGCGAGACGCGGTTCTTTGTCGCCAGAAAGTCTTGAGGGAACAGAGCCGCAAGGCTCTTGTCGGGATAACCATGCCTTTCCGTCGAGCCTACTTGCTGGCCCTCCTGTCGCCCTTAGCCGCCCAGGCGCTAGACCTACACGTCGCCCCGCAAGGTAATGACGACTGGTCCGGACGACTCCTCAAGCCCAACGCCGACCACAGCGACGGCCCCCTCGCCACGCTCAACGGCGCCCGTCTAGCTATCCGCAAACTCCCCCGGCCGCTCAAGGAACCAGTCCATGTCATTTTCGCCGATGGTATCTACCGTCAGGCCGCCGCCATCGCCTTCGAGCCGAAAGACTCAGGAGAAGAAGGAAAAGTCATCTCATACGAGGCCGCACCAAGCGCCAAGGTGGTACTGTCTGGCGGCAAGGAGCTACCGCTCTTCACGTTGGGCAAGAATGGCCGCTGGTTGCTTCAGACTCCCGCGGGGACCGAGACCTTCGAACAGCTCTGGGTCGGCGAGCTCCGGGCGACACGTGCCCGCACCAGCCAACCCGGCTCGCGCTTCATGCGCAGTGTCGAGAGCGAAGCTCCCATCCCCGGCGGCACCCCCACCACGGGCTTCACCGAACAGACGATCCGCGTCGACCCGAAGGAGCTGATGGCTTTCAGCGAGATCAGTCCAGCCGATGCCCAGGACGCTGTCGTCACTTTCTATCACAAGTGGGACTCGACCCGCAGTCGCGTCGAAACCGCCCAACCGGCCACCGGCACCCTGAAGGTCCGCGGCCCAGCCCAGAAGGCCAACACGGCCTTCGATCACCTCACTGGCATGGTCATCGAGAACCTCTTATCACTACTCGACGAGCCGGGTGAATGGTTCCTCAGCCGCTCCGGCCAGCTATCCTACCTTCCTCGCCAAGGCCAATCCCTCGAGTCAGCCCTCGGCACCTATCCCGTGGCCGAGAAACTCCTGACCTTCATCGGAAAATCTCAGACCCCGGTTACGCATCTCTCTTTCCGCGGACTCCGCTTCAGCCACGCCAAAGGAGTCTCTTCACTCGCGACGGCGGTCCCCAATCAATCCGCGGTTCGCACCGTCGACGGCGTCATCACGCTCGAACATGCCCGGCAAGTCTCGTTTACTGGCTGCGAACTCTCCCACGTCGGCAGCTATGGTTTCTCACTCCGCCAAGGGTGCCGCGAGGTCTCCATCGAGAAATGCCTGATCACGGACCTCGGCGCCGGCGGCATCAAGGTCGGTACGCTCAACGACGAAGCCAAGCCGGAGAACCATGCGAGCCATAATCGTATCCACAATAATATCATCCGCGATGGCGGCCTAATCTTCCCGTGCGCCGTCGGCGTTTGGGTTGGCTCCTCTTCCGACAACGAGGTGACGCATAACGAGATCTCGGACTTCTTCTACTCCGCGGTCTCGGTGGGCTGGCGCTGGGGCTACGCCCCCAGCAACGCCAAGCGTAACAAGATCGACTGGAACCATCTCCACCACCTCGGCAAAGGCCTGCTGAGCGATATGGGCGGCGTCTATACGCTCGGGCCCTCCGAAGGCACCACGGTGAGCCACAACCTCATCCATGACGTGATGTGCCTCCAATACGGCGGCTGGGGCCTCTACACCGACGAAGGTAGCACGGGTATCACCATGGAAGGCAACGTGACGTACGACACGACCGACGGCGGCTTCCATCAGCACTACGGCAATGATAACATCATCCGGAACAACGTTTTCGCCTTCTCCGAAGAGCACCAAGTGAAACGCTCGCGGGCCGAGGAACACCTCTCCTTCACGTTCGAGAAGAACATCGTGATCTTCGACCGCGGCGAACTGCTCGGCAGCAACTGGACCGGCACGACCGCTCATTTCCTCAATAAAGATAACGTCTACTGCGATGTCTCGGCCCGCCCGGTGACCTTCACGGACAAGAAACTCTCGTTCGCCGACTGGCAGAAAAAAGGCCAAGACGTCGGCTCACTCGTCGCCGACCCGCTCTTCGTCAATCCCGCTAAGCGGGACTTCCGCCTCAAGCCCGACTCACCCGCGCTCGCCCTTGGGATTAAATCCATCGATGTCGCCACGATGGGCGTCCTGCAGGACGACCCCGCTTGGCGCAAACTGGCCGAGACCTTTGAACGCGGCCCAGAAGTCTCCCGCCCTGCCCGTCCGGAAGCCCCGCCCCTGAATATCCGCCAAGGCTTCGAGGGACGCATCATCGACCAGCAGCGCCCCTTCCCGCACGGCATCCCCTCGCTGACCATTAACCAAGCTCCGCCAGGCAAGCCGCGCGCCAGCCTAGGCGATGCCTTACGCATGACTACGGCCGTTCACGCCGAAGGTAAGCAGTCCCTACTTTTCCAGGATGCGCCCGGACTTCCGTCCTCCTACTACCCGATGCTGTCATTCAATCCACACCATCGGACCGGCACCTCGAGCGTCAGCTTCGCACTCTACCTCGAGCCGAAGGCGATTTTCTTCCACGAATGGCGGACGAAAGGAAATCCATACCGCACCGGTCCTGTGCTGCACATCCAGAACGGTCGCCTCACCGGCGTCAAAGGCCTCGACGTTGCCATACCGCTGCAGAAGTGGATCCGCTTCGAGCTCTCTGCCGTCATCGGCGAGGCCGTGACCGGTCGCTGGAACCTGAAGGTCACGCCAGAAGCCGAAGCGACCAAGGAATTCAAGGACCTCCCCTGCCGCCATCCGGACATGAAGACGCTCGACTGGGTTGGGTTCGTCAGTAACGCGAACGAGAAGACGGAGTTCTACCTCGACGACCTCGCGATCCTGACCGACGACCCCGCCCGCTGATCACTTGGCCGGCTTGGGGTTATCCTTAAAGAAGCGGACAATCAGCTCGGTGGAGCCCTTAGCGTATTCATGGCCACCCCCATGAATCGCGGTTACCAGCGGCGCGCCTTTGGTCGAGGCAAAGATGGTCGCGTCCAGCACGCCCTCCTTGGCCCACGGCTTACCTTCTTCGGTGCAGCTGTTGAACCGCTTCACCGCAGCAAACGTCGCCTGCTGCCAGGCGAACTTGACGAGGGGATCCTTTTCTCCAGCGATATGGATCACCGGCATCGGGGGTAACGATTTGGAGTCACCCCGCAGGCCGCCAGCGACGGAGCCGATAGCGGCGATGACTTCCGGACGAGCCTGCCAGAGGAGGTAGCTGAAGGCCGCCCCATTGGAATGGCCCATGGAGAAAATCCGGCGTGCGTCGACCATGTGCTCCACCTTGAGGTCAGCCAAGATGGTGTCGAAGAGCTTGATATCACGGCCACCTTCGCTGTCGACGGAGGTCTGCCAGCCGGGCATGCGGCCTTCCTTATCAACGAGCGGCGAGACGGTCGGCAGGCCCTGGGGAAAGACGAGAATCGAAGTGGTATCGATCTCGGCGTAACCCCATCGGCCGGCGGAATGGGTGGAGCGGCCGCCATGGCCATGCCAGCCGAAGACCACCGCTAGCTGGCCGCTCGCACCGGCCGGCACGCGCACGAGCGCGGTCCGCTTGACGCCGTCGACTGTCCAGGTCCGCTCCACAAAGCCCTCGGGCGGCTTGGCCGATAGTAGTTCACGGAACTTGCCTTGGGCAGACAACGAGTCCGCGCACAGGAGCGAAAGGACAATCAGGAAGAAACGGTACATAAACAAAAGGGCTCCCCGATATAACACCGGGAAACCCCTCGAAGTTGCCTCGGGTCGCGCTTATTCGCGTCGACCGGCGAAGAGGCGGATGACGTAGAAGAGCAGCGTGACGAAGGACGAGAATAGGACGAAGGCCGCGGCGACGTGCTGGTCGGTCTCCATGGTGTTCTTGATCTCATTGGTCTGGTAGAGAATCACCGTGGCCATCAGGATGATCATCGCGATGGAGAACCAGGTGCCGAGCGACCAGCCTGCGAACAGCGAGACAATCACGATACCGAGCGCGCAGATACTGCCGATGACGATGGCGACCTTGAGGAAGGAGAAGTCGAGGTTCGTCATGAACACCACCGCGGTCAAGGCGATAACGAGAGCACCAGTGGCCATGCAGGCTGGGACGAGAATCTCGCCAGGGTTACCCTTGGTGACGATGGCGGTATAGTAGATGAGCGGGACGAAGATCAGCGCCTGCAAGAGGACATAGATGCCCAAGCCGGCGTACTGCGCGGCGCGGGAGGCGCGATTGAAGGCCAGCGACTGGGCCGCGGTGGTGCCGAGCCAGAAGAGAACCATCACACCCAGCATACCCCAGGAGCCGACGCCGGCGATGGAGCGCATGAACGTCTCGGCGACACCGCTCACGAAGAAGCCGTATAAGGCGATAGCGAAGGCGGCGAACGAAGCGGCCACGAGGCCGTAGGTACGACGGAAGAAGGCCGCGCGGTCGGCGGCCGGGGCGTCAGCGACGATGAAGGGATTAGATTCCATACCTCTCATCTTAGTCCTTTCCCCTGACAGTCAAGACCGCGACCTGTCCTCCTCAGTTACGAAACCGTACCGAGATTATCCTGAAGCGACGCCCCAGATGCGCCGCAGGATGTTCTTCCGCCACGCGCTGGACGATTAATTCGCAGATACAGCGTCCGCTTGGACCTATAGCTTGCCCGATGACCTTAAATGTATCCCCTCTCACCGTCAGCACAGGAGCCCAAGCCGCTAGCAGGTCTTCTGCGGTCAGATGGACCGGCAAAGCCGGTGAAGTCGTCGCAAACGGCGCATTGATACCCGCCGAAACCAGAGCCTGCTCCAAGAGGCCAGAACTCCCGAAGGATTGTAGGGATGCATAAGGCCAACCATGGGCCGGTTGGAGTTCGACAATCCGGCGAGCTAGTTCGGCTAGACGCGGTTCCTCCAGTTTACGCACACACTGTTGACCCGCCAGACCAAGGAAAGGCGACGGCGGAAGCAGCTCCGCACCGCCATCGCTGAGATCGACCGCAGATAAGGCACCCCACTTAGTCAAAGGCGCACCCGATGGCCTGGAGAAGAACAGAGCTCCTCGAAGCGGCGATGGGTCGAACGGGCCGCCCGCATCTGAAGCCCACCCTCCCACCGAATCGCGCAAAAACGCCTCCCAAGCCGCCGGGTCCCTCGAGTTAACATTGAACGGACCGACTACCTGAAGCCCGCTTGCCGCCTGGGCTGAGTCAACGGGAACCGATGACCCGAGGGCTGAGAGAAATGGGTTATGCGAAATCACACCGGCTTCCTTCACGGCCGGTGCCGCCCCGAAGAAGGATGAGTCCATCGCCTGCATCCAAGCCTTCGAGCCGGGTGCCTCCAGATGCCGCAACATTCCCACGGAAATGCGCGGCCAGCCAGGGACGTCCATCAAGCGCACTGAAGCGAATGCGCCAACCTGGGCGGCATCATGACGATTGGTACGCAGATCCCAAAGCGGACCAGCTAAAGGTGAGGCGTCATGATCGAGTACGTCCAAAGCTGATAGGACCGGATGATCAATCGCCCATTCGGCTGCATCGGCCGGATTCGCCAGATCCCAGCGGGCCTTCGCATGAATCTGCGATGCCACGGACCAAAGTTCCTGGGGTTCCCGCGGACGCAGCCGGATTCGCAGGCACGCCCGACGTTCCTCGATGACGTAACCGGAACTATCCTCGCGGGAATAATCCTCCCCCGTGGTGCGAATCAGGAAATCAGGGAAGACGATACCCTCGACGGCGATCAGCGGTGTGGCGGGATAATCGGTGATGGCGTCATCCCGGGCAGGATCGCCGACGTATGGCCTGAGGCGTAGCCCGACCTTTCCCCTGAAGCGAACAGCGATTTCAATGCGATCCGTCGGTAGAAAAATCATCGGGTCAGGTCGCCGCCACCCTGGCCCATGATGGGCGCGGTCTAGCTTCCACGTCGTCTTCGACAAGATGCGCGCCAGTCCTTGCGGCTGGACCTCGGGCGCAGGGCTCACGGAGGCGTACACCTCTCCAGGAAGCAACCCACGCGCGGCCATGCCATAGGTGGACGCGTCGGTTATTTCCGACCAGAACCATAACCCGCGTTCGCGGAGACCTTGCCTGATGACGCCGAAATCTTCCTGCGGACAGTCATCCAAATCTACGGTGAAAGAATTCTGGGCGTCGAGGTTCGTCACGGTGACCTCCGGTGCGCCGACAATTTCGACCAAGAACATCTTCCCTTGGGAACTAGCGAGAATCGGCACCGTCAACGGATTCCAGAGCACAACGGAGCCATGGAACCGCAAGCGATGCCGGCCATCGCTGCGTGAATTAAAGAAACCCAGGCTCAACCTGAGATCTGTTAAGACGGGCGTAATCTCAAGAGAACGGAACCCGTCGCGAATCCGACCCAAAGGAAAACCTTTGACCGCGGGCCGTCCGAACGCTTGACCTCCAAGCGCCTCTGCCAATGGGATCCCGAGGTCCAATGTCATGGAGGCACTGTCGGATAAGTTCCGCCGCCAGCCGCCGCGGACAGAGTCAGTTAGAAGCCCGCGCACCTGCCAGGACGTACCGGTCGCGACAGCTGGAACGAAGAACTCCCGACCCGCTACTTCCAACGCGACCCGCTGCGCGGCGCTGACGCTTTCCGGTAACGCATGCGGCAGCTTGGCCCTTCCGGCGGAAGTACGGGCCCAGGCTGAGGCCTGGGATGCCGCCACATGCGTCGCTGTCGCATCATGCGACAAAGACAGGTCCGTCGCCGTCCAATCACATCGGAGCACGTCATCAGAATGCTCGCCGTGGAGCATATGGGGTCCGGTTTTATTAACAATACTCAAGGCGGACCCTTCCGGCACGAAGGTGTATGCAACATCCTGACCAGACTGAGCGGCGAGCGCAGAAAGACCAACGATTGCAGTATTTTCCGCAGCTTGGCGAAGACTGCGCGTAGTGGTGTAAACTTGGGCATGCCGTGCCTCCACTGTCACCAATGAAGCCAGACTGGTGACCGTCAGGACGAGGGTCGCCATCAACATCAGCGCTACCAGCAAAGCTAATCCTATTCTCTTATTCATTGATGAGGGATAAGCCCTATCGTCTTACCATTGATAATATTCGCGCAAATCCGGAGATATCCCATGTAACACTCCTATGAAGACACCACTACGTAAAATCCGTGTCACTCGTCTGGCCGCCGGCCCGACAGAGTTGCTGACTCCGAAGAAGCCATCCTTCCCGCACTCAGCCGAAATCAAGAAGCGCGTGCTCGTGATTGAAGACCAGTCGGCGGTCTGCGACTTGGTCGCGGAGATGGTCAATTCCCATCCGCGTTGTGTCTCAGTTGGCACCGCCTCCGAAGGGTTAAGCGCCGTGGAACTCGCCTTGGAACTCCGACCGGATATCCTGATCCTCGATGTCATCATGCCCGGTGTCGGCGGCATCGAGGTCCTCCGTCGACTCGGCGGGAGCCTGCCCGGGATGAAGGTGCTGATCTTCTCCGGCAAGCAGGAGCCGCATATCGTCCGCGCGCTCATGCAGTCCGGCATCCATGGCTTCGTGAACAAGAACGGTCCGCTCTCCGAACTCCGTAAGGCGCTCGAGGCCGTCGCCCTGGGCAACACCTGGTTTACCGAAGATTTCAGCCGCACGGTCCGCCTTGCCCTCGCCTCCCCGTCGCACCTCGTCGAGGGGGTGATTGACCAGCTGACCCCCCGGGAACGGGAGATCGCCGTGCTCATCGCTAAAAGCCACAGCAGCAAAGAGGTCGCCCACCACCTCAGCATCAGCATCAAGACCGCCGAGAACCATCGGGCCAACCTGATGCGCAAGCTCGGCGTCCGGGACGTGGCCGGCCTGGTCCGCTTCGTGGTCCGCCAAGGTCTGGTCGACCCTACGGCGGAATAAGATTATTACAAAGCGACGCCTTTTGCGTTCGCTTGCGGCTGGGGGACGGGCCAGAATCATTTGCATCCCCCATGAAGACAACTTCCCGGAAGGCGAAATCGGTCGTGGTCGTGGAAGACCAGACCGCCATCTGCGAACTCATCATCGAGATGCTCGAGGCTCGCGGAGCCTACCGCGTGCTGGGCTCGACAGCTGACGGCAACGAAGGCCTCGCCCTCGCGAAGCAGCTCAAGCCTGACATCCTCATCCTCGACATCCTCCTGCCCGGCATCAGCGGTCTGGAGATCCTTCGCCAACTGCATGACAGCCAGCCCGACCTCAAGGTCCTCATCTTCTCCGCGAAATCCGAGAAACAGATCGCCCGCGGCCTCCTCAAGGTCGGCGTCCGTGGCTACGTCCCAAAGAGTGCCCGCCTCTCCGAATTGCGCCAAGCGGTCGATGCCGTCGCCGCCGGCGACACGTGGTTCAGCGAAGCCTTCCAGAAGGCGATGGCCGACGCTCTTACCGCACCGGAAAGCGACGTCGACGCCAAGGGGTTAACGCTCACTGAACGCGAAAAGGAAATCGCTATCCTGCTGGCCAAGAGTTTCTCCAGCAAGGAAGTGGCGGTGAAACTCGATATCAGTGCCAAGACGGTCGAAAACCACCGCACGAACCTCATGCGTAAACTCGGCGTCCACGATGTCGCCGGCGTCATCCGTTTCGTCGTGCGCCAAGGCTTCTACGACCCTTCGGAGGGCTGATCCCTGCTCAGTAATGATAACGGGCTTGGAGGACGTAGATGACGCCCTTCTCGACCCGATAGACCAAGCGGTGCTCGAGCGTAATCCGCCGAGACCACCAGCCGGATAGATCACCCTTTAATGGTTCGGGTTTGCCGATGCCTTTGAAGGGCGTCTTGGCGATGTCAGCCAAGAGTCTCTCGACCCTTTCGTAGGTGCGCGGTTCCTCCCGCTGCCAGTGCGCCCGATCTTCGAGCGCCCCCGCTGACCAGCGGACCTCAGCCACGGGGAGCCTTCTTGAATTTACCGGACTTGAATTCAGCCAAGCCCTTGCGGAGACGTTCGGCATTCCGCGGGGAGGAAAGCAGATGGAATGTCTCAGCCATGGCGGCGTATTCGGCAGCGTCGACAAGCACGACGGACGCGGTGCCGTTACGCGTGATGGCCACGGGTTCGCGATCGGCGTTGGCCGCCTCCATGAGGCTGGCGAGCTGATTACGGGCGTCGGTGTAGGAGACGGTCTTCATGGGGTCAGTCTGCCTCCTGTACAGAATTCTGTCAAGTGTGTCAGGCGATGTCTTCTCGGGCGAAATTGAGTGCATACCTCATCCCACCCTGTCACCCGCGCAGAAGGAAATGAGGGCAAATCATCAGGTCGTAGCGGAGTCTTCCACCCGGCTTGCATCCTTGCCCGTTACGCCTACCAGTAAGGGCCTCTCTTCCATGACCACCACCGCACAGGCCTACGGCTCCGCCTCCCCTTCCTCGAAACTCGCCCCGCTGCAGATCGCGCGCCGCGAACCGGGCCCGACCGATATCCAGATGGAGATCCTCTTCTGCGGCGTCTGCCACTCCGACGTCCACACGGCCCGCGGCGAATGGCCGGGCACGAATTACGCCTGCGTCCCGGGCCATGAGATCGTCGGCCGCGTGACGGCCGTCGGATCGAAGGTCACGAAGCTCAAGGTCGGCGACATCGGCGCCACGGGTTGCATGGTCGACTCCTGCCGCACCTGCCCGAGCTGCCAGAAGGGCCTCGAGCAGTTCTGCCTCACCGGCGCGACCTTCACCTACAACAGCCCCGACAAGCATCTCGGTGGCCATACCTTGGGCGGCTACTCGACTGGTATCGTCGTCGACGAGTCCTTCACCCTGCGCGTTCCGCAGGGCATGGATCTCGCCGCTACCGCCCCGCTCCTCTGCGCTGGCATCACGACCTATTCCCCACTCCGCCATTGGAAGGTCGGCCCGGGCCAGAAGGTCGGCATCGTCGGGCTCGGCGGACTCGGCCACATGGGCGTGAAGCTCGCCCGCGCCTTCGGTGCCCACGTCGTGCTCTTCACGACCTCCCCGTCCAAGGTCGCTGACGGCCTTCGCCTCGGAGCCCATGAGGTCGTGGTCTCGACCGACGCCGCGGCGATGGCCAAGCATGCGTCTTCACTCGACTTCATCCTAGACTGCGTCTCCGCCCAGCACGACCTCAACGCCTACCTCTCGCTCCTGCGCCTTGACGGCACCATCTGCCTCGTGGGCGTGCCCGAGCAGCCGCTCGCGGTCCACGCCTTCAGTGTGATCATGCCGCGCCGTAACTTCAGTGGCTCCTGCATCGGCGGCATCGCCGAGACCCAGGAGATGCTCGAGTTCTGCGCCAAGCACGGCATCGTCTCCGACATCGAGCTCATCCCGATTCAGAAGATCAACGAAGCCTGGGACCGCATGATCAAGCAAGACGTGCGCTACCGCTTCGTGATCGACATGGCCTCGCTGAAGCAGGCCTGAACGGCTACTTCGCTTCAGCCTTGGGCTCCGTCGCCGCGGCTTCCGCGGGAGTCCGCGCCAACATCTGGTAAAGCGGGCTGGATGCTGGAATGGAGAGCTCTTGGCGGATATTGCGGAAGAACTCCTGAAGCCGATTAGTCTTGGCTAGCAGGACCGGATCATGCGCCAGTCGGGCGTAAAAGACCCGGTCGGCCACCATCATGCGCGCATACAGCGTGGCACGGTCGTCAGTGGCGATGTTCATACCATAAGGTTCGGCGAAACCCTTCCGCCCGGCGTTGTCCTTGGTGTGGGTTGGCTGCCCTTCGGCGCTGACCGAGTTCGGACCGATCCGATATTTGAACCCCGGCTCGTTCAGCGCGTCCCAAGTGGCCCCGAACAGCGGGCCGCCCGCGGTCGTGAACTGGCGTTCAATCGCGTGAAAGACCTCATGGTGGGTGGTGCGACTGAAGAAGGCGCGGGAGTTGGCGTCCTCCGGCTTGAACGAATTCAACCCGTAGGCGACCGCCGGCTTGGGAATCCAACTGAAGCTCTGGCCGGCCAGCTTAACGTCGCGGAAGGTAAACTCGTCCAGGATGTAGATATTGCCGAAACCTAGGCGGGAGACAATCGCATCCGGATACATGTCCAGTTCCTCGCGCAGCATGCGCACGAAGGCCTTGAACTGGGCGAGTTTCTTGTCAGTGAAATAGGAATAGACCAAGCGGACCTTAGCGGGCATCGGCGGCGCGGGTGAACCCGGCGCCCAGAGTACCGTGATACCCCACTTCTTTTCGATGAGTCGAAGGTCGGCCTGAATCTCGGGATCCTTCTTGATCTGGTCGACGCTGCCCAGGTCGGTGAGATTGTTCGTGCAGACGATGCGCTGCGACTCGGGGATGATGGCGAGCTGATCGAAGAATGCCTGGTCGAAGCCTTTATCCTGCGTGGCTAGGAAGTCCTTCATGACGGCGAGTTTCTTGGCAATCGAAGGGTCGGCCTTGGCTTCGGCGATCAGATCAAGGTGTTCGAACGGATCCCAAAAAAGACCGAACAAGGCGGCACGTGAGTCGGCACCAGCCAAGCGCTTTCCGATGGGGGTCGTGGACGCCGTGGACGCCTTAGGCAGTTTCTTCCAGGCGTCGAACGAGATTGGATCGGCAGGAGCCTTATGCTCCTGCAGCAAGAAATTGACCAAGGCCTGGTGGATATGGCGCGCCTTAGAAAACTCTTGCACGGCGGTGAGCTTGCCTGGAATCGTCAGCGCAACCGCTTCAGCCGCCTTGAATTCGAATGACGCTTGAAGAAAGGGCTTAGCACCGGCAGGCGGACGCTTGAACAGGAACGACTCGGCCAGCACGAGCTGACGTGGTCCATGATGCTTCAGGAAACCAACTGGATAGCGCTTAAGCTCATCCTCCACCCATCCGAGAATCTTCAGCGTGCCGGAGAGATTCGCTGCCGCGACCGGCGTGACTTCATAAGCGGCCTCGAAAGCCTTGTCGTCCGTCTGAGCTGACCGGATTTCGATATCATACTGGGCCTTAAACCGTCCCTTCAGTTCGGCGAGCTGCTGGCCAGCGGGGATTGGTTCTGTCGCGGTCAAGACCCCGAGACCGAAGCCCAAAAACATCAGGGCATGGCGAAGCGAGCGGTGCATCGGGGGATTTACTCAATCTGGGCTAATCTTACCAGATGACCACCCTAAGTTTCGGACCAACCGCGAGTCCGGCCTAGGCAATAGATGAATCGAGATGCCTTGGGTAGGGCGGGTTGTCCCTAACCCGCCGTTGAGATCCAACTATGTCGTGACGCGGTCCCGACCCTACCCGAGGTAGGTGTGAGCGGTCGGGAAGTACCCAAACAAAAGGGCCGCCCAGATGGGCGGCCCTTTTCAAATCTGACGCTAAGGCTTACTTGAGCAGTTCCTTAACCTTGGCTTCCATCGCGTCGGACCAGATCTGGTAACCCTCGGCATTCGGGTGAAGGAGGTCGGGCATGATGCTCTTGGGCAGGGTGCCGTCGGCTGCGAGGAACTTGGCACCGACATCAAGGAAGAAGACTTTCTTGTCGTCAGCGAAGCCCTTCACGATGGCGTTGGTGGCCTCGTTCTGCAGGCGGAACTTGTCGTCCTTGTTCGCGCCGCGCGGGAAGATGGCGAGAATCAGAATCTTGGCGTCGGGGCACTTCTGCTGAAGCTTGGCAATGATGGCCTTAATGCCTTCGGCGGTCTGTTCGGCGGTACACTCGTAGACGGCGCCGTTGAGCTCCTTCTGCGCACGACCCTGGTGACCAGTGTTATTGGTACCGATCATGAGGACAATTTCCTTGGGCTTGAGGCCGTCGAAGTTGCCGTGCTCGAGACGCCAGAGGACGTGCTCGGTGCGGTCGCCGCCGATACCGAAGTTCGCGGCCTTGAGCGGAGCCCAGTTCTTTTCCCAGACGGCCTTACCCTTGCCATCCCAACCGTGGGTGATCGAGTCGCCGAGGAAGACGAGCTGGGCTTCGCCCTTCTTGGAGATCTCGTTGAAGGATTCATGACGCTTCTCCGTGCCGGGGTGAAGCACCGGCTGGATGGCGTAGTTGGTCGCGGCCGAAGCAACGACGAGGGACGCCACGAGGGCGACGAGGGACGTGATGCGGGTCTTCATAGGGGCAGACTCACTCTGTACCCCCCTCAGCGGGTGGCAAGATTGACATGAGGTAACAGCGACTCCCTCTACTTCATCAATTCCAAGACCTTCGGCATGATCGCATCAGAAAACACCTTATAACCAGCTTCACTGGGGTGGAAGGCATAAGGCATCAGCATCGTGTTGATTTCGCCGGAAGGCTTCAGGAACTTCGCACCGATATCCATATAGAAAATAGTCTTTTCGTCCCCGAAATCTTTGATGATCGCATTGGTAGCCTCATTCTGAACACGAAAGGCAGACTTCTTGTCATAATTAGGCAGGATGCCTAGCAGGAGCACTTTGGTATCAGGGCAACGCACCTTGAGCCGATCAAGGATAGCCCGAATGCCTTCCGCGGTCTGCTCCGACGTGCAATGGTAGGATTTCACGCCTGACTCAGGATCGGGATGACCGACCGCTAAGGAGTTCTGCGTCCCGACAAGCAGTACAATTACCTTGGGTCGGAGCCCATCGAACAGTCCGTGGTCGATGCGCCAGAGCACGTGCTCAGTACGGTCACCACCAAGGCCAAAGTTGGCGGCGCCCATGGGCGCCCAGGTTTTCTGCCAATTGTGGATACCTCTCTCCAGTGACGGGTTTGCAGACTTGGTGTCCTCGGTCCACAAGTTCAGCATATCATCGCCAAGAAAAACGATGGGGGCCAGGCCTCGCGACGAGATCTCCCTCATCTGCTCGAATTGATATTGAGTCTTAGGGTGAATCGCGGGCTTGATGGCCAGATTCTCCGCCCGGTCTATCTTGTTCGTGGGACTCGGCGTCGCAGCGTAAACAGCAACAGTCAACACCAAGCAATAAAGGCCATGATGAGGTTTCATTGAGGGAGAGTTAATATGATAATACGACGACCACCCCGGGTCACAAGGGGCAATATCAGGACAGACGACTATTTAAGCGGAGGCAAAGCGTAGTAGGCGCACTCCGCGAAGAAGAACTCCGCCATGTTGAGCTTGGCGTAATCGTAATGGCTCAAGGCCCTCAAGACGGCCGGCCGACCCGCCTCATCGCCCGCCAAAACCACGATCGCCGCGCCGGCCAATGGATTCTTCATCCATGTGGATTCATAGTACTTACGCGTACCGGCTTTCTTCCTATCGATGATCTCGGAGAGGAGTCGGGCGTCTTCCTGGGTTTTCTGCGGAAACCAAGTGGCATAGACTTCGCGCCAACGGGCGTGACCATAGACCTTTTGGTCGGCGTTATCGAACTGGGCGTACGTCTCTAGCGCTGGCAGTGCGAACTGCGCGTTTACGGCGAGGCCTTGGCGGTAGACAGCCCTGATCGCAGGGTCGGTCTCGACGGCGGCAAGGCGGGCGAGGCCGGCCTGGGTGCCGACATAGATCCACAGCTGGCCCTTCTCGATATGCGGGATGAAGGACAGGTCACGCGGACAGCCCAAGGCGCAGATCTCCTGACGCGTCTCGGCCGAGCCGGGCGGCTTCTCGGCCAGGGCCTGCCGGTAACGCTCCAGCCAGACGGCGTCGCCGGTCATGTCGTGCGTCGCGCGCAGGAGGTAGAGATACCTCGCCGCATCCCGGAAGTGCTCCCCTTTGAAGCCACCGCGGAAATCGCCCTTGAACGCGCCATCGCACGGGACCTTCCAGCCGTAACCCTCCAGCGCATCGGCGACCTCGCGCACCTTGGCGACGAGCACCTTCCGCTCGTCCGTCGTCGGGATATCGCTCTGCAAGTACGCATGCATACCGAGGAACCATGGGTGCATCTGGTCATCAGAGCTCAAAGGATAATGACACATGCCGTCGGAGCCGACGCCTCGGGCGACGAAGCCGGGGACATCCGACACGGAGGCGCACTTGAGCAGCCCTTGTGAAAGCTTGCGGGCCTGCTCTTTGTCGACGGCCGTACCGGAACGACGGGCCCGCTCGACCATGGCATTGAGATACATGCCGGTGAACATCGGCCCATTCTCAATCGGACTCCACCAACCGATGGCGTTAGGCTTACCAAGGCGGCAATCCTCCGGGTTCGGAAGCTCGCCCACGTAATCACGGACGATACCATGCTCGTCGACAAAGCGACGCCAGGTCTCGGCATGGGCCTTCTCGATGGCCTGGGCCGGCTCAGCCTTGACTACGAGTTCCTTCACCACGGCATCGTAGGCCGGCTTGGGCTTGCCCTGCCGATCGAAGAGCAGCGGGTGGTTCACGCGCTTCCAAGGAAAATCGTTCAACCAGCTCTGGCCGTCGTGCAGGTTCCAGAACGACACGCGGTCGATGACGTCATCGTACTTGCGGAAGAGTCGGAACAGCTGGGCGTATTGCTCAGCCTGGCGGGCGAGGATCTCGGGCGGGCAGCCATCGACGTAGGGATTGATCTTCGCCATCTCGGCGCGGTGCTTGTTGCCGTCGGCCCACCAGCGGCCGCGCGGAATGACGTCGATGTCGAGTTCGCTGACCACGACCTTCATGCCGATACCACGCAGGGCGATCAGGGTCTTCTCCAGCGCCTCATAGGGAACGCGATCAATCTCGTAGTGCCCTTGGAGACCGACGGCATGAACCGGCGCATTGCGCGCCTTGAGCCTGGCCAGCAGCGCGAGCATCTTCTCCCGCTTACCATCCAACTCGTTGTTATAGTCGTTATAGATGAGTTGCGCCGACGGGTCAGCCGCATGGGCGTACTCGAAGGCGAGCGCGATGAAGTCCTCACCCGCGGCCCGCGTCCAACCGGACTCCCGTAACTCGGCCTTGCCGTCGTCGAGAGCCTCATTGACCACATCCCAAGCGGCGATTTTGCCCTTATAACGGCCGACGACCGTCTCGATGTATGACTTCATGCGGGCCAGCAGGACCTCCTTCGTTGCCGGCGCGGTGCCGTCCTGATAGAACCAAGCCGGCGTGCGGTCGTCCTTAGCCCAGACCAAGCAGTGACCGACGACCTTCAGGCCCTTTGAGTTTGCGAAGGCCACGAACTTATCGGCCTGATTGAAATTCCAGGCCTGCTCCGTCCGGCGGAGCGCATCCGGCTTCATGCAATTCTCGGGCGTCACATGACTGAACTGGGCCGTCAGCAAAGACCAGTCCGCCGGGCGATCCGCAATCCGGTCAGCCAGGCCGACGCCCGAGTTCCAAGGCGAAACCTGCCGAAGCGTCTGGGCCGACCCAATGACGGTGAAGACCCAAAAGGCGAATGGCAGCAGCAATGCTCGGGGCATGGGGACAGTTAGGCCACGCAGATGCGGAAAGTAAACCCCGCACCCAACACCCTAGCCGTGCCTGCCGTTGACCCGTATTTTAAACCCCATTCGCACCGAGTCACAACAGATGTCGATTCAGGGCCCGCGGGCATTGACATAACAAATCTCGGAAACACCCTAAGGCAGAGAATCCAGACCGCACCCCACGGCTGAATCGACCGGTTGTACCGAATCGGCAGAAGCAGACAGTAGCGAACGCCTGAGCTACCCTTTTTATGGAAACCCCAAAAACAACCGGTCCTGCCTCCACTGCTTCCACCGCAAAGACGGGGAGATATCATTATCGCTTTCACCTGCCCCATGTCCATCTCGCCAACGTCTTCGGTGGCGACTGGTTCGCCCTTAAAGCCGAGGCCTTCGCTCGCTTCTTCGGGACGCCGTTCTTCCTGATTGCCCAGACAATCATCGTGCTGGTCTGGATCTGCCTGAACGTCTTCGGCTTCACCCATTACGACCTTTACCCGTTCATCCTACTGAACCTAGCGTTCAGCCTCCAGGCCGCCTATGCGGCGCCGCTCATCCTGCTGGCGCAGACACGGCAGGCAGATCGTGACAAGGCGCACGCCGAAGCGGATGCCCAACACCGTGAAGCCCTGGCCAGCGCCAGCGAGGAGAGACAGATTCTCGCCGCCAAGGAAAACGCCGTCTTGGCTGAATTACTGAAACAGAATACCCGGCTCACCGAAATCACCCAGAAACTTGCCGAGCGTATCGAGGCTCTGACCGAAGAGATGCACCGTAAGGTCATCGAAGGCGGCAAGTGAGTTGCGTACACCAGTTAGCCTAGCGCACACCGAGCGGCTTCTCAGCTAGCACGGGCGACCAGGCCAATGAGAGCCGAGGGACCGCGATGGGCCGTGCCCTCTGACAGTTCGGCACGATACTCGGCGAGTACCTCTACCGTCATGCCGGTGGCCGACCAAGGGGTCAGGCCGTTGCTAAACCACACTGATACTAAAACTGGCAAAAACTTTCGTTTAAGTATCAGCCATAAATGAGTGACGGCCTGACCCCGTGTTCGGCCCCCAAGGGACTTGCCATGCGGGGAGCAAGGGCTTTGGCTTGCAAAAGTAGCCCAGCGATTCCGCTGACATGCCGACCTAACGATCTCCCAACGTCCATTAACCAACGCTTGCCCAAACGAATGCCCACCGCCACCCATGTTGAAGACCCCGATGTCATCCTGATTGGCAGCGGGGTGATGTCGGCCAATCTCGGAGCGATGCTGAAGCGGCTCGATCCGCGACTTTCCATCCAGCTCTATGAGGCCAGCGATGGCTTGGCACAGGAGAGTTCGGATGGTTGGAATAACGCCGGCACGGGGCACGCGGGGATCTGCGAGCTGAGTTACACGCCCAAGCGCGAGGCGGATGGCTCGGTGAAGGTGGCCAAGGTCATCGAGATCTTCGAGCAGTTCGAGCAATCGAAACAGTTCTGGAGCTACGCGGTGGCCAACGATATGGCCAGTCACCCTAGGGAATTCATCAATCCCGTCCCCCACATCAGCTTCGTGCATGGAGCTGACCAGGTGGAATTCCTCAAGGCCCGCCACGCCGGAATGTCGGCCCACCATTTCTTCCGGGAGATGGTCTTCACCACTGACCGCACCACCCTTGCGAGCTGGGCACCGCTCCTGGTCGAAGGTCGGGGCGACGAACCCATTGCCGCAACCAAGATGGACGGGGGCACAGATGTGAACTTTGGCGCAATCTCTCGCAAACTGCTAAGCTGGCTAGGACGGCAGGAGGGATGCGGCATCGCCTCCGGCCATCGCGTGATCGGCCTGCGTAGAAACAGCACGGGCTGGGAAGTCCGCGTGAAGGAGTCAGCGACGGGGCTGGTTCGGACAAACCGCGCCAAGTTCGTCT
>Ga0209500_10000662_pt1 | contig 28673 bp, 29 predicted proteins | sample S_140212_EF_Meta_FD_187323 | JGI IMG/M metagenome (GOLD analysis project Ga0209500, IMG submission 187323) | Freshwater microbial communities from Lake Simoncouche, Canada to study carbon cycling - S_140212_EF_MetaG (SPAdes) (version 2) | ecosystem: Environmental > Aquatic > Freshwater > Lake ...
TGCGGCCACCTTGTTTAGCAGTCTTACGTAGACTACTTACGCTGGCTTTGGTATTGATACCGTGACGTTTGCTGTCACCTTTGTCTTGCGGATTCCGGCCATCAGCAAAGTTTTCCGCCACACCTTGTAGATTCTTCTTGGCATATGATAGTTGTATTTTAGGAATCTGTAAGTTTAATCCTGGTGGTGGCCAGGTGGCCATCTGTGGGTGTGGCGCCGGGTCCAATGGTGGTGGTTCTCCGGGTCTTGGTTGATTACTTGCTTTCCATTGCTTCTCTGCTGTAAGATAATCTTGATACTGCTGGTTATATGCTTGTTGGGCCTGAGTAAATATGGCCTGATATGCGTCCATTACTTGAATTATATAATTAAAGTAAGTGGCACTCACTTTGAATTCTTGTGGATTTGCCGTTGCCCATTTGTTTATATCATCTCTGAAATTGTCGATTATTCCATTTGCGTACGATGTAACAAAAGTTTCTCTCTCGCCTGGCGGTTCATAGTATATGCTTTTTTGTAAATGTCCTAAATAACCTTGTAATCGTGCAGGAATACTTTCCAAATAACCCTCAAGGCTACCATCATGTTGTCCACCTTGGGTGGCCCCTGTTCCGTGCTGTGTTGAAAAATCTTTGTAATACTCATCATTCTGTATACCAATAACTGAGTTAGTTCCGGCGACACCGTGAAACCCCACATTCATTTGTTTAAAGGCTGTGTCTATGGCCGTACCGCGGTCGCCTTTGTAGTATTGGGCTTTAATGCCATTGGGAACACTACTACCTTCGGGTGCCAATACAATAGCACGACCCAAGTTTATTTCGCCTTCGTTGTTGAATCTATACCAGGTGTCTTCTGCTCTAGCACCGGCGGCTTGATCTCTTGGCATCTCTGCAGGATTTGCAATGATCACATACTTACCGGGAAATTTACCCATATTATGATCGCCCACCATGCTATTAACAGTGAAGTGTAGGGTGTTTCTCTGACTATGACCGTTAAACCTAGCGATTGCAGTCAATGATCCATCACCATTGGCCTGTATGTTATCCAACCCATCAACAACTCTGACTAATCTATATCCACCGGCTGGTGCTTCAGTAAGAGTAGATTCTACAATGATGTCTTTGATTTTCACTGCTGACTCCTTTTGGCCACATCCTGTTTGCTGATTTCTTCTATGTCCTTGTCTGCTACTATTCGCACAGGTATACTTTTTGTACCCGACAATTTATATGCCCAGAATCTATGATGACCATCTAATACTTGATATCCATTTTTATATTTGCGAACCAACAATGGTGGTAACTTGTCACCTTTCTTTAAGCCAGCAACAATCTTTTCAACATTGGCTTGGCTCTTAGGTTGTTGCATCTTTGAATCTGGCTCGAACCCCACTAGCCTATCAGCAGATATGTTGACTACCGGTAGGCTATCGAACCCTGCGTCATCTACTTCTGCTCCAAAATAGCCAGGGTCTGTGTATAATTTGATCTTGCCTTCTGTAACGCCTTGCGCTTGTTTTGTTAGAGTATAGGTTGCACCGTCGGGATAATTTTGTCTTGTTAAATTATACCCTGTGCCAGTGATATAACGCTGAATCATTCTATCGTATAGGCTGGCTCTACTGCCTGTTGGATCGTCATTTTTTTCTGCGCTGAAGTTTAACTTGGCTGGTTGTTGTTTGACAATAAATTCTCGCATGGCAGTCAACACAGTAGCAAGCACTCTATAGGCATCGCCGTCGCCGGTTATTTCTGTGCTGTTGTCTCTAAAGAAATCAACCATCCAACTGTTGTGTTGTTGATCCAAGAACGCAATTTCAAGTCCTGTACCATCATCTAATTCTGCATAGGCATCATAGTCACCGTGGTCTCCCTTGGACCATCTAATATCGTAGGGTTGGTCGAATGCTTCAGTAACACCTTGTTTCTTTGCAGGCCGCCAGTGAAACACAGTCATGCCCATGCTGGGGTATTCTTCGTGCTGCCATTTGGGTCCTAGAACGTTTTGTATCACAGGAACAAAATACTTGCGATACAAACTGGCACGGTTATCGCCCTTGGCAGTAAACGACACAGCCGGAGGACGAGCCTTGGCCATGTATTCTGGTAACTTTTGTTTGACAATGTTGAGAACTGTACTCAATATCTTCACTGTTGATCGGCTGGCACCTGTGGGCTGGCTGGGCGTGTCATAGTTGTTATTCACAGCAAATGTAATGTGCAAGGTGTCATTGAATTCACTGCGATCAAAGAACACATCCACCCACTGGCCATCTACTGTGGCATGAAACAAACTGCGAGATCTTTTGCGATTGGGTTTGTATTCTGCAGGTGCATTACCCAGTTCGTTGAGTTGACTAGCAGGAACCCAGGCCTGGATGCTGTCTCGGTTCAACAACTCAGCGGCAGCCCATGCTCTATGATTGCCATCTATAATCCAACCTTCAGCGTCCACTACAATGGGTCGACGGTCCACAAAGTTTGCACTGTATTCGCCAGCGTGGTCAGGATCTATTGCTTGTACTCGATTGTAAGGATCCGCTTCAGGCTCTTGTTCTTCATCGTCATACTCTTGATCAGGTATGTGCAAACTGTTTAAAGGTACAGATCGCAACTCCCAACGTGGATGGCTCAATACTGCCTGTTGCAACTGCGTGGTCAGAGGTTCATGATGTGTGCCATGAATGTAATCTAGCACCTGTTGGCCATCAACATCTTCTCTAACAAACTCTCTTGCTCTCATATCATCACCGGTAACACTTCAACATCAGCACCTTCTACAGGTGATAACGAGCCTTGACGAATTTGGTCCAGGATCCAGGTTTGGCCAATGCGATTGGCATCTGCTTGGTTGTTGCCTACCCCACGGAAACGCCATACTTCTTCGCCATCAATCATAACTCGCCACTGTCCACTAAAACTATTGCCCGGCGGTGCCGAACTGGCCTGCGGAAAGTTCTGCTCTATATCTAGAGGCACTTCTGGAATTTCCTGCTGTGCCGCAACTGGATTGAATATCACCTGCAGGCTCAGTTGCCTAGCATCAACACCATGTCTGCGGGCTGTGTCGTCTCGCACTGCCAGGGCCTGATCCTGACTGGCACCACGTACGGTATTGAGTGTCTCGTCAGTCTCACGATCTACTATACGCCAGTCACGTTCGATTTCAGAAGGTCGCTGAGCAACAGATTCGGGTCTGATCTCTTGGAATCCGTAGTCTTCAGTAGTTGTGGGCAGGCCAGCGGCTGCCAGCCACTCTCCATAAATTCTGTTGGCATCTCTGCGATCGTCAGCACGGAATCTAAACACAGGGTTAGTATTGAACCGATCCACAACTGCATAGTTGGCCGTGGCTGATTGACTTGGCAAGCCCAGGCGGTTCTCCATGTCGGTCTGTGTGCCTACGTTGGCCCCACTGCCTGTACCTCTAGTTCTCACGCCGTAAAGATCGTGCCGTCCAGTGGAAATAAGTGCCATGGCTTGACGTTGTGCTTGGGCACGATCAGTTATGGGTTGGCCATTTTGGATAAGGTTCACCGTGCTGTTGCCAGTTTGTCTATTGTATACTTCCCAGGGTCCGGGACCGGTGGGTCGCAGAGGGTTGGACGCGGCGTCTTGGTCAGCGCCACCAGAGTCTGCCACAGGTCTAGCACTAAACAACAGGCGAGCATCTACTGTGTCCATGCCGTGCTGACCATGATTGATGTAGTCATCTACTCTTGTGTTTACATCTGATTGATTGCGGGCTGAAAATTCAGTGTCAGGAATGGTTTCACCGGTTCTTCTATCGAACAATTCGTAGGTACCGCCGCCAGGTTGTTCAACATAAGGTCTCAACGGTTCGGCATCCATTTGACTCTTATACTCTTGTGAGAACAGTCCCCATTCGGCAGCGGCTTTATCAATTGCTTCCTTTTCACTAGTGGCCACGACTTCCACTGTGTAACCATATTGGCCAGCATTCTTGCCGTTTTTGTAGACCTTCCACCACATTTTTTGGCCGTCAGTCTTGCCACGTTTGATATTGCGTTGTAACTGTGCTTGTTTGATAAAACTACGCAGTGCGGCTTTGGGAATCTTGCCGGCCACATAGTCACTGAAATACTTGATGGTATCAACGTCTTTGTTGCCATCGCTCAACAACTTGTACAGTTTCTTTAGGTATTCTTCGCGATATGCATCAGGATTGAGAGCCGCACTCATGGCCACTGTAAAGCGTAATAATGTATTTTCAATTTGATCAAAATTGTTGCCCAACCAATCGCCGCCAGGCGAGCGGAATTCAATGTGTCCGTCCTTGGTGTTGATTGATGTATACTTGCTGGTAATGCCCGAGTGTATGGCCTTGGTGGCCAGTTGATCCAGATTGCCCTTCATTTTGTCCAGTAGTCTTGCGGCATCTTCGGGTTTGTTACGAACTGCATCTTTGATAATACCCATGGCTGATTTAGCGTAGGTGTTACCAGTACGACCAAATGCATCCAGCACATATTTGTCACCCATCAGCAGGGCCAGTTTAACAAAGTCTAAGTTTTCTCTACTGTAGTCCGGCACTGAGATGTTGATATGCAGGCCAGTTGAATCATTGGTATAGCAACCGTATTCCTTGGCCCATGCTCGTACCTTGTTCAAGTCGCCGAGTATCTCATCTATGGGTAGTGGGGGTGACACAAACTCCAGACCTCGATCGCCAGGATTATCTGCCTCCAAACTACCATCAGGTTCTACAATATAGCGTTGGTTGGCCACACTGGGTCTCAACGTAGTGCCTGAGTGATAGTTGTCGCTGGCTCTAACATCACGACCTATGGCATTTTCAAACTCTTGTGCCACGTCGGAAATTTCGGCTTCGCCACCACTACTACCGCTAGAGTAATGTGGCCAACTCATGCTGTAGCGATTTTCAACATTGCTCATGAGATCCAAGTCTTCGGCATCCAACCAGTCGCTTTCGTCATAACTTTCTTGATTTTCTTCGCGGAACTCTTCGTAGGCTGTTTGATATTGATCACTCACAGGATCTGCATGAACATTGGTGGCATATTCTTCCAGGGCTTCTGTGCGTTCCAGGTCAGATTTTTCCTCTGGATTCCACTCTGACTCGTCTACGTTTTCTTTAACCCATTGATATATGTATTCTTCGCCCCCACTGTCCCAGTCGTCGGAGATCTTTTGATCCAACCATTCTGTATAGTCGTCGCGCATGCTGTCACGCATCTCATCGCAACTGCGGCGACTGTTCCAGTCACCATCATAGAAAAAGTCATATGCGTCCTGTATGCTACGGCAACGTTGATCATAGTCGTAGTCGGGCTCAAGGTCTTCATCGCCGCCGCCTTCAACATTGGGCACAATCATTTCGAATTCCATGCCTGCAATGGCACCGGTCTTGGCAGCCTCACGGCGCAGGTTCTTTGAGCCCATGTTGATTTCAAAAAGGTCTTGTTGTTTGAAGTTTTCTAATTCTGCGGCCAACTGTTCAAACAACCCATTGGGATTGGCCACTTGTGGAATGCCTTGTCGATTGGTTTTGAGATTTAGTTTGTTGGCTTCTTTTCCCACTTGCCCTGGTTTGATGTCCACTGTGAGTGCCATACTATAGCGTGGGTCACGGGCTTCTTTTTTGTTCCGAGGAATATAGCCTGATGCATTTTCAAACATTCGGGGATTGTGTTCAGCATAGTCACGCATGATCACACCGGCCATGGCATTGGCCTCGTTTTCCCAGTCACTACCTGTGTCGCCTGCTTGATCTGGTAATGCATGTTCTTGATTTTGTTTGCAATGTACCAGTTCATGTGCTGTGGTGCGCAAGACATCCATGATATGACGGTTGGCTAGATTAACCTCCAGCGTGTGCATTTCAGGAGTGTATCTCCCAAAACTATGATTTTGTTTGCTCCAAGCAGGATCGTTATGTAAAACAATTTCAGGAAGATCATTAATACCCAGATGATCAACCACAAAATCAATGAACTGTCTCACCGTGATTTCATTTTCATCTTCTGGCTGTTCCAAAAACATCTTGGTTGTGGGATTTACACCATCTGGGCTTTCGTTCATGAATCCGTACTGTACTCGTTGTTGTGGTCGAGCCAGTTCTGCCAAACTCAGTTCACGATCTCTTGCGGCATCACGTGCGTCTACGAGACGTTTGATATAACCTTTGTTTCGTAACAGTTTGAAAGCAAGATTATCAGCACCAAACTCGCCCTGTTGTTCCAGTCCTGACTGGCGCATGGTTTTAATTTTCTTCATCATAGAAGCCATGCGCTCTTGATTGCCTGAATGAACAACATCATCAATCCGTGCGGCCAAGTCTTCATACTTGCTGCGAGTACTGATATCGTCTATGTCAGCCTTCTTACGCCGGGGCACACTGACCCAGGCATTACGTAACAAACTGTAGATGCCTTGTGAGTGATGTTCTTGATTGGGATTTTGTACATACAGTTCAACATCATAGCCACCAATGGTAATGTTGTGTTGAGCGTTGTATTGAAACTTCTTTGCATCAAACAGTTCGCGATAGACTTCACTGAGATCTGCTTCAGGCAAGTCGACCACAAGATGCAGGTCAATGTCTGAATTTGGGGTGTAATTATAAGCGGCGTTGCTACCAGAAACGGTGATGTCTTTGACATCCAGGTCTGGGACGCCTAAAAACTCTTGAAAATCTTGAGCAATTTCCATGAGCTTGGCATGCACTTGAGGGTGCAGATGTTCACTTGAATCCCACAACCGGTGATTTAACCGATCATGGAATTTCACAGCGTCAGCAAGATTGTAAGAGTCCAGTTCAAGAATATTCATAATGAACTGTTATTTACCGTTATTTGCTGTTGGCCACTTTCTTAGATTTCTTACTACTAGCCACCACTTGAGACACAGGTTCAGCTTGGAGCACAGCCACAGGCACATCATGTCCGCCTTGTGGTGCCATTGGAACTGCATTGGTAGGAGGATTAATCATGGATGCAAAGTCTTGCACGAGCTTTTCTTGTGCATCGTGTGCAAATGTATAGGTGCCAGTGTGACGCAATAGCACACGTTTGTCAACCCATACTTGACCGCCGATATCGCGCCAGTTTTCACAGAATGTCCAGTCTTCTGAATAGTAACGGCCTTCACGAACAGCAGTGTCAAAGTAGGTTTTCATGTAGGGATCTAGTGCAGGGTCTAGTCCAATGTCGTTCTTGAATGGTTTGGTAGCAGGGTGTGCATCCAGTTTTTCAAACACATCACGCTTGATCAACATAAAACCTGTGCCTGTTTTTGATACTTCAATGAGATTTTGATCTGGTGCTTCAGGTTGTCCAGGAATACCGTTCACACACCATTTGATGGGCAAGCTCTTCATTGGGTACAAGCCACCAATAACGTCTTTTTGTGCATCAAGCATGACCAACAGGTGCCATGGCTCCCAACCAATGTCAGCGTCAATAAACATCAAGTGTGTGGATTCTTTGGTGTGTAAGAACTTGGCGGTGAGTGTGTTTCTAGCACGGCTAATTAGGCTTTCATTTGTCATGGTCTCCACAGTCCAATCCAGGCCCAATTGGCGAGCTGTGTTGGCCCACTTGATGTAGCTCATGAATGTGGATTCTGTGAGTTGACCACCATAACAAGGCATACACATGTGTACACGAGTGGTTTTCAAATAATCAAGATTCACTTGAATATTCATTTGTCCTGTTTGAGCAGGATCGCTAGGGGCAGTTGTTGTGGGTTGGGCGTCAGCCATTGGGTTCTCCGTAAATGTGTATTATTTACAGAGTATAGCATACCCGGCAATTTTTTCCTAGCTATTTGATGCCAATAACCATGAATCTTGTGTATTCTGTTTCAGGATCTTCCAAGTCCAAACTACCCGAATAAAGTACTTGATCAAGTGGAAATTTTTGTTCAATATCTTCAGGTCCTGCAAACTGCTCATGGTCAACTTGATCCCTTGCCTGCATGACCACTAGAGTTCCCTCAGGAATGTTTTCAAACCAGTCTGTGCCCTTGATGTCAATCAGGCTGGCATTGATCACTGCACCATCGCGACCCAACTGTCTATAGTCCAGTTGATTGGCATCTTTCAGCATGTGTTCGACATTGTCGGCACCTGCTTGATCTAGCATGCAAGCACTGGTGCTTAGCCGCTCTGGATCAGTTTCCACGTTGATGATGTGATCAACCTGGACCCGGGGATAGCGATTTAAAAACAATGCTAGATTTCCGTACCAGGATCCCAGCACATACATTGTGCTCACATGCGGCTGTATCTGAGCCAGTTCGCGCATGAGCCAAAACTTGCTGAACACAAGATCTCGAGTGAAACTGCCGTCAAGGCCGGAGCCTGAACTTTCGTCTAGAGTAAAAATATCCTCTAGGATCATTTTTTACGGCCGGCACAGTGAGCTTTTTGACTGAATCCTTTGGGGTTGGCACAGTTGATACTGCTCTTGTATTTCTTACTCCACTTTTCGTCAATGTAGTCTTCGTCGATGGGTTGATTTTCTTGATCTTGGTAACTGGCAGTCATTCCGCCCACAAAGTTTTGAGCGGTCATTTCAGCTACACTTTGCTCACCACCCATTGCTGTGTCCAACAGTTTGACCACAGTGGCAGCAAGTTTACGATTTCTTTGTGTGGTAGGATACATGCTCATTACCAACGCAACCTTGTGCTTGGCACTTAGTGTGGGCCACGCAGTACGAATCTCTGTGGCTGATGTCATACCAGGACCAAACTCCACAGTGGGCAAGTAGGCCATGTAGGCATGTTCTGCAAACGGGCGAATATTTGTTTGCCCTGCCAAGGGTTGCAGGTACGCCGGCGAGCCGTCTTTTTTGTTGCCGCCTGCTTGTGGCGGCTTGTTGGCGTCTTTTTCTGAACGCACAAAGATCAATCTATCTTTAGCAGGATCAAACTGTGCGGTAATTTCTTCTGCACGGAAAGGACTTTTGACTTGCACAAAGTGCCCGGGCTTGACACCGGCTAGTTTGGCCAGCTTTTCTTTGATTGCAAAAGGAAAAGGTCTCGTGGATGTGTCGTTGGTTGCGGCCACAAACACTTCAGCGCCAGGAAATGCTTCAACTGCTGATTGATAAAGGGCCGCGTGGCCTGCATGAAAAGGGTGGAAGCCACCGGGCATGATAACGATCGTACTCATAATGAGTATTTAGCGTTACATGTTCTCTAGGAGCCAGAGATAAACAGGGGTGGTGAATTTCAAGGTCACAGTGCCATTACAGCCTATACTGCCATGGAATTTATGATCTGCTGGTGCTTGGGAGCCATTGAAATCGTGGTGATACACTGCAAGCGATTGAAAAATTTGATCTAAGTCAATGCCATCTAGAGTGATGTTGTTGATCTCCAGCAAGGCATCAGATACAATTTCACCAGTTTCGGTAATCTTGGTATGTTCGGGCAGTTTACCAAACAATTCAAAAGTCAGCTCATGTTCGCTGTCGCCGTCAGACATTTCGTGTTTGATTTGCACAGCGTCAGTCACATGTGCCGTTTCAAATATGGTCACTTGATCAAGTACAACCCGCAGACCCAGTGCTACTGTGTTATTTGTTGATTGTATCTGGCAAGCAAATGAGATATTTTCTGTGGTCATTTTGATCCTTAGTAGGTAATGGTTACTGTGTTGATTGTGCCGCCAGAAAATCCCTCAACTCTCACACGCATCCATGTGAAGTTTCCGGTAATGCTTGCTGGATGGTAGTCAGTCAATGGGGTTGTAGATCCATCACCGTAGGTGAAAACATCAAACCATCCTGCAGAATCTGGATTGGGATCTAGTGTTGCTTCTAAAATTATATCGCCTTCAAAGGCTGTGACTGAGAATAGCACAGTTTGTATAGACCCTTGCCCGCGATAGTATGCAGCAGCTTTGACAGCGTCTGACAACCAGTCCTGACTGCTTCCGTCATAGTTGCCCGAGGGCGTACCATAAACTGTGGTAGCAAGAATGGCTTCAGTGGTCATTATGCTCGTTCCACTTCCGCAACAACGCCAGCACCCATTAGTTCTTCAACTACTGATTGCAGGGCATCGCAAAGATCATTAGTAGCAAGAAGAACTTGCTCACCATCGTCTTTTTCTTTGACCAATTTTGAGAGTTTGATCACAACTACTTCTTCGTGTATTTTTGCCATAGTATACTATTTAGCACGGGCTATAATGGGCAGGGTCTTTCTAACTATGCCGGGCACAGCCATGTTGATCAAAAAATCAGCATTGGGCTCGTCATGATCCACAAAGTAGTTGCTCATCAGCCACATTCGCCGGCCTATGACTAAATTGGAAAACCCAGGTCCCAGTCTAAACATATCACGACGGGTGTCGAAGTAACGGCGCAGAATTGACAGGTCATCATTGGAGAGCCAGCGTTCCCTAAAATATGTTCTAAATGCATGACGTGGATTTTTTAAAGTCACAGCGTTTGGATTTAGTGTTACTTCAGCTTGGTTTATGTACAGTATTTCACCTGTGGGTATGATCGCAATATCTTCAAAGTCTTCGGGGTTGTTGGTGTACAACCAAAGACCGTTGCCACACACAACTTTCTTGAAAGGATGAGCGCGACTCAACAAGTAATCACAGGTATCGTGTAAGATCTGTTGCTCAGTTAGGGTAATGTGTTTTGCACCACCACGACGGGCAATCCATTCATTCCTGTGATTTATTGATTGGTCAATTCGTTCGTGCTTGAGTTCACGCAAGAAACTGGCTTCGGGCAAGAGAAACAAGATCACATATTGCCAAGTATGAAAGTACAAGGTACTTCGGGAGACCACAACAGGCTTAGACATCTGGGAACCTAATGATACCATCATCCGCCACCACAGGAACTACATTATGCGTGACATCAAACACAACCTTGTCTTCCACTATGTCTGCTGTGATATCACAGTCTGCAAGTCGATCAAACAAAATCCGCTTGCTCAAGGGTACACGGATCAGTTCATCTATCTTGCGCGAGAGTGGTCGCGCACCCAGCTTCGAATCGTAGCCTTTGTCAGCAAGCATGTCAACGACTGATTCGGATAAATTGATGTGTATACCTTTTGCAAGCAGACTTGTCTTGAGCTCGTCCACAAACTTGACCACAACTTTCTTGACCGCCAGTGTGTCCAGTTTGACAAACTTGCAGATTTGATCAATACGGTTTCGCAGTTCAGGTTTAAAGAACTCTTTGAGAGCCTTGTCGTCTTCACCAGTTTTCTCAAAGTCTCCAAAGCCAATGTTGTTTGCTTCACTGTCCCGTGCTCCTAGGTTGCTTGTCATGATGATAATACAGTTCTTGCAGTTGGCTTTTTTGCCATTGCTCGAAGTAATAACACCTTCGTCCAGCATTTGTAGCAAGATGTTGGTAACGTCAGGGTGAGCCTTCTCTATCTCATCAAACAATATTACTGAGAAGGGATTCTTGCTGAGATCGGAGATTAGTTTGCCACCGCCGACGTTACCATCTTCAAAGCCCACATATCCTGGTGGGGCACCAATCAAACTGCTGACTGAGTGACGTTCTTGATATTCACTCATGTCATATTTTAGCAGTTTCATATCCAGGTTGTCACTTAGTAGTCGAGCAAGTTCTGTTTTACCTGTACCTGTAGGACCCAAGAACAAGAATGAAGCCATGGGTTTCTTTTCGTTGGCAATGCCGGCAAAGTTGATGTACACACGCTCCAGCACTGAATCAACTGCGGCATCTTGACCATACAACTTTTGTTTGATGTTGCTTTCCAGATCTATGATCTTTGTTGAGCGTTCGTTTTGTAGTTTATCTGCGGGCACACCTGCCACACGGGCCAGTTGTTCTTCAATCAAGGCTTTGGTAATTGTAACTAGTCCCAGATCTTTCACACGCTCTCTAGCACAAGCTGCATCAATCAAGTCAATTGATTTGTCGGGATTCTTTCTATCGTGTATGTAACGATTGGCCAGTTCCACTGCGGCTGTCATTGCTTCGGTATCAATCAGCACATTATGAAACGCCTCGAGCCGGGGAGAAAGACCAATAAGAATTTGCTCTGTGGTTGTAGCATCTGGCTCATCAATTGACAAGCGGTAGAATCTGCGCATGAGTGCGCGATCTTTCTCAAATGATTCATAGTATTCTTCCCAGGTGGTTGATGCCACAACTTTAAGGTTGCCCTTGGTAATGGCAGGTTTCAGCATGTTGGCAAAGTCCAGGCTTGATTGTGAGCCAGCACCAGCACCTTTCATGGTGTGCGCTTCGTCCACAAACAAGATACAGTTCTTCTTGGATTCCAGTGCGGCAATAACTGCCTTGAACTTTTCTTCAAACTCGCCACGATATTTAGATCCTGCCAGCAAGTCACCTATTTCCAGACTCCATACTTCTGAGCCTTTGATAAATTCAGGCACACGACCTGCATGAATTTCCTGTGCCAGGCCTTCAATGATGGCAGTCTTGCCCACGCCAGGATCGCCTACCATGAGCACGTTAGCCTTGAAGCGACGAGCCAACACAGTGATCATTTCGTGCAGTTCTTCTGTGCGACCAATCAAGGGCTCCAGGCGATTGTCACGAGCCATCTTGCTTAGATTGGTACAGTATTCAGTAAGGATTTCATTTGCTTGGTCCATACTCATACCGCTCTCGCCCACAGCGGCAGCCTTGTAGTGCTTTTGCCAGTAGTCAATAAACTCTTGTTTTTTCACACCGTACTTGAGCAGGAAGTAATGTGCGTGACTGTTGCCTTCGCTCATGATACTCAAGTAGATGTCAACTGTGCTCATGGCACGTCGACCGGTAAACATCACCTGCACATTGGCACGATTAAACAAGCGTTCCAGTGCTGTGGTCTTGCGAGGTGGCACATCTGGAGTTTTGCTGACTAGTCCCACAAGACTCAGCAGGTAGTGTTCTACTTCTTGTTCCATTTTGTCCACCTCCACGCCAAAACCATCTAGTGTTTTACGGAAGGGTGGATGTTTTAACATGGCCAGCAACAGATGTTCTGTGACCACGTATTCGTGGTTGAGATTGGCAGCAATCTTGACTGCCTGTTCCACAATGGTATTAATTTCGGGATTGTTCATGTTTTATGATCAGAGTGAATATAGTTTATTATAATACTTAATCCAAATTTGATCAAGCATTCTGATAACATTATGCGTGATTTTGGATGGCTGTGATAATTTCGGGCGCAATTGTTGCTGGAATTTCTGTTTGTATCTGCACCATGATATCTCCTTTTTGTCCAGACTGATCCTGGAGCCCTTGTGATTTCAATCGCAAGGTGGTTCCTGGTTGGGTGTGTGGCGCAACCTTTACTACCAGTCGGTTGCCCTCTACTGTGAGCACTTCAGTGTCGCCTCCCATAATCAATGTCCATATGGATACTTTGTGTGTGGTCACAAGGCTAAGACCTTGCCGTTGAAAGTCAGCATGTGGTTGCACCCTAAATTGTATAACCAGGTCTTGCCCGCCGGGCGCTAGTCCTTGATATTGAACATTGTCACCATCATTAATGCCTCGGGGTATTTCGATCTCAACTGTGCTGGTGCCGGACTGTGTGCCTAGAGCCACAGAGCGTTTGCCCCCACGGGCCACATCCAACAGCGTGATCCACAGGCTCATGCGCACATGATTACGACGTGGTTGTTGTTGCCCAAACGGTGACTGTCCCCCAAACACCTGAGCAAATATGTCATGCATGTTACCAAACTGTGCGCCAGGCCCAAATCCTTGAAACTGTGGTTGTGGATTGTCATGGGCCTGTCGTTTGGCCGCATCGCCTAGTGTGTCATAGGCGGCCTGTATCTCTTGAAACTTTTGTGTGTCTCCGCCTTTGTCAGGATGATGCTGGCTGGCCAGTCGACGGAAAGCACGTTTTATTTCATCTGGGGTAGCGGTGCGAGCAACACCTAGTGTTGCGTAGTGGTCTGTCATAAAAAATCCTGTACAGTTAATTATACAGGATTTTTAGGTAGGTGTCAATTACTTCTTCTCAGGTACATCTTTACCTTCTAGTTTTTTGTGTTGTTTGACTTCTTTACAAGTTTGTTTTGTTTTACCTGTTTTAGGATCTTTTACTTCCTTGCCTTCTTTGTCTTTGACATCAACACAGACCTTTTTGGTTTCTTTCTGTGCTTTGGCTGCCTCTGCTCGTGTCACGTCTGCTGAGTGTGAGTCAGCAGACAGGGCTGGTACACAAAACATTAATCCTGCTACAAATATAATATTTTTCATTTTGTTTTTCCTTTGGCTTCTGCTTTGTCTTGTGCTTTGATAGGTAAACTCACAGGGTATTGAGCACATGCTGACGGATTGCCCTGACCAGCTTCAGTCAAGAATGATGTTGCAGGTGGTACTTGTCCTGTAGGGCATGAACATACAGCTATGCCATCTGCGCCCCGGACGCAGTTCCAACTAAAACAATTACTGCTCTTGGCACCTAGATTCAAACTGGCATCACATTTTTGCACTGTGGCTTTTTGTTTCCAAATCCATGGACTAAAATCATTGGCTTCTTGTGGATAAAATATTTTAGGTGCAAACAAACTCCACACATGGTTGCTGTCTGTGGCTGTGCATGAGCCTTTCATATTACCAGCTGAGGTATCAGCAATAGCATGACCCTTGAGAATAGGACATTTGCATTCTACTTCGGGGTAGGCCACACCATTGTTGCCCGTGATCATTTTTGGTGTTCCGTCTTTGTTCAGCACAGGCTTGCAAGTGCTGGCCGCACACAGAGCATACTCACCATCACAAGTTGTGATGCCGGCCGTGGGCAGTTGGGCAACCACCGGAGTTGATAATATCAATAATGTTAATATTGCTAGTAATTTTTTCATGTTTATCTTTCTGGGAACGGTGGGATCACGGGTGCAGGCTTGCCCCCAAATCCTGTGGTGACTTCAGCCGCTGGCGCTCCAGTTCCTGAACTGCTACCAAAGCTGCTTGGTGCTGTTGGAGTGGTACCCCAGCCTGGGGCCGGTGTAAAACTTGTTCCGGGTGCTGGTGTACCAAATCCTGCTGAGGGTGTGATTGGTGTGGGTGCTCCTCCATTGTTTGCTCCTCCTAGTTTTTCTTGTGTACGGCCATAAGCTGCGATACCTAGTACAGCACCCATGGCAATGTGAAATAACCCGGCACCTTGCAGTGTGAGTGGTTGCCATTGTGTGATTGGTTGATTCATGATAGTTTGTAACAAACTCCACAAAATAGGAAATAGCACAAAGTCTGTGATGCAGGTCAGCATGTACATCCAACCCATGGCCGGACGCCATTTTGAATTCATCCAGTCTTCTTTTTTCTTTTCTGACTCACTTAGTGGTTTTTGTTCTTCTGCCATGATGGCTCCTTGTTGTTATGTAAATATTTACCGTTGTTGCGCTCAAAGTAGTACTGCTATTCTTCATCTTCCTGTGTATCTGTGCGGTTCTGTTGCTCGTTGGCGCTGTGCTTCGGATTTGGGTATCCATTGATCCCCAAGATGCGGGTATTTTTGAATACGATCTTCAACCACAAACGCAAACACCAGTCCAACCACACCTGCAACAACAATAGCACTTATACCCCATAAAGCATTATAGAACAATTGATCTTGTTGCCTTTTTCTTTTGATAGAGTTTGCATAATCTATTTTCATTTGTTTGGCAATTAGACCCTGTTGTTCCGTTCCCATTTGCTTCATCATTTCTTCGACTTCGGTATACAACGCACCCAGTTCTTTGGGACTTTGATACACCATGAGTTCACGTAGTTCAATTTCCATTTGTTGCAGTTGTTTACGCATGAGCACACGTTGTAGGGCACGTTTACCAATGCTGTCATCCCCTGTGTAAACTTGACTTTTAGCACGGCGTTCTTCTTCCTCAAACACCGCCATACATTTATAAAAGTTATCGTAATATGTGCCCAGATGGTTGCCAATTTCTTGATAGATACTAGTGTGCTCATTGGCATTGGCTTTTTTGTTTAGTGTAATTACACGATTTTTTTCCTCAATGAAGGCATTTTTCTGTGCCACTGTGGCAGGTTTTTCTGGTGGATAGAGTTTGTGAAACTGATCGTCTAGATCCTTTAGCACATCTCGAACTTCACCTGCCGCGCCTTTGATGTCTTTGTAGAGTTTACAGCCAGCCTTGACAGCACTCACAGCAGCATTGGCCAGGGCAAAGAGGGTTAGCGGATCCATGTTATTTTTTCTTTCTCCACTCTAGGCATGTGACCACACGATTGTAAACATCTCCTGTCCAGGTCCAGCGGACGCACTCCCACTCAGGCGATTTTTTCACGTCTGGTTCCCGGGCAAGTGCAAGTACTAAGATCCAATCAAGCATGCTGTTTACTTTCTATCTTTAAGCCAATCTCGAAACATAACACCAAACACCATTACCAAGGGTATCATGCTCAGTAGAAACAACAAATCATTGAATGTGATAACAATATTAAAATACATATATTTTCCAGTTAATTTCGAGCATAATCTTCTCTTTCTTTCTGTTCTCTAGCTTCGCGTTCCTTGGCTTGTCGTCTTATCACAGCCTGACGTTCTGCTACCTTTTGTTCATAGATTCTTTTTTCTTCTACCTGGGCGTAGATGCCAATGCCGCCCATGGTAAGGGCAAATAAAATAACACACCCTGCTAGAAAATACATGCCAAAAATAAACATGTCGGCCATTTTCTTTTTGTGTTCAAATTGACGTTTTTCTTCTTCACGTTCGGCTTCTGCACGTTCTTTGAATAGTCTTGTGCGTTCCTTGATCATGTGTTCCCATAATTCAGGTTTGCCCAGGGTCCAGAGAATCATGTCTTTGAGTTCACGCTCTGCTTGACGTAGAGCATCGCTGTGCATGGCAATTTGCAGTGCTTCGTGACCCAGTTCAGCATCAGTTTTGCCCAGGCGACTTGCTCGGGCTCTGATCTTGGTTCGTTCACGATGGATGACATCCGAAGATTCAAAAAACTTACTGAATTGCCCTGCAAGACTGTTGATGTCTTTGCCCAGAGCCACAGCTTGCTTGATGTAACCCACTGCTGACTGAGCCGCGGTAAAAGCAAGGCCAATGGTAATTGGATCCATTACTTGACCTCTTTCTTCAAGCGATACTCAACACAGATCAGCGTTCGGTTGCGGACGTCACCAATCCAGGCAGTTCTCACACATTCGGCCACGCCGTGGTTGAGTCGGACTTGTCGTTCTCGGGCAGGCAGTTCCAGGGCCACGGCGGGCTGATCGCCACCGTACATGGGCGAGCTTGATACCATCGCAGAAGCACATAGTACTAGCAATAATACCAAGATTACGAGTCTGTAGAGGGCTCCATGTTTTTTCATCATACTCCTGCCCTTGTTGTTCAGGGCTTTGGAGTATTTAACGGATTCTTGCTGGAAATTAACTTGTGGTTAGAGTAATGCAGGAATCCAGAGCCAAACGGCTTGGCTCATCAAGACGGAAGCAAATGCCCCAACTCCTATACTGGCCCAGTACAAACTGTTTTTCACGCTGAGTATACTGGCAGTGAGCAACACAATGGCAATCTGAAACAAACTGCCTGCATAGGTGTACCAAGGGCTACGTTGTTTTGCTACAGCACGATCTGCTTCTAACCCACGTGCCTTGGCCATGAGTTCTTTCTTGCCTTCTCCTGTCACAGGATCACTTTCATATCTAGCAATCTTCTTGCTGAGTGAGTGTACCTTGTTCACATCCTTGCGAGCCATGGCATCATCCAAGGACATTTCGGCCAGGGTACCTTTGATTGATTTGGCTTGATAAAACGCCCAGGTGTTGTTGGCTTCAATTGTGTCGTTTAAGATACGACCTGAATTGCCATTGCCCATGTATGTGTTGATGGCCAGCAAGGCAGCCATGACCACAATAACCCATCCGGCCTTGTCTTTGATTTGTGCTTCACGCTCTGACCGTGATAATTGTTTTTGTTCTGCCATAGCTGGCTCCTTTTTTTTAATATCCAAATCTTGCTTTGTATTGACCGTACAGGGTCTGTACGTCTGCCAGCGTGAGCACAGCATCATACACCTTGACAAAACCTATGTCAGCAGTTTGTACTTCAGTGGCCGCTGAACGACTGAACAGTCGTATCTGATTGGGCCCACCACCACCACCTAGGTTAGTGGCTGTGAACGAAGTAGTTGTTGGTTGAGCACTGGTTGCTGTGTACAGTTGTCCCAGGCCGGTGACGGAGCTCCAGGTCCCCCAGGCAAAGTTCCAGGCCACGCTTGTGCCCGAGCTAGGCAAGTTCACTGCAAAGTTGGGATAGAACGCATTTATAAAACCGTTGTAGGCGCACATCATCCAGTCTCTGGTGGCTTCATTTTGTGTGTTCAGCAATCGACCTGCGCTTGTGGCCGACGTTTTGTAGGCAGCAAACACAGTGTAACTTTGTCCTGTGCTCCAGTTGGGTCCGCCGTACATGGTATCAGTGCCTGTAGAATTGCTTTTTCTAAACACTCCACCATTGGCAGATTGCCAACTGATACTGGCGCCAGCATTGGCCACAGTGAGTGTGCGTTGGCCTGTGGTACCTGTGCCGGCAACCACAGTTCCGTTAGTGGGCATGGCCGCATAATCGGCTGCGTCTAGATCGTATACCAGGTTGGCTGATACCACCGATCCTCTTTCCAAGGTTATTCCGGGTCCTACTGTGATTCCGGGTCCTATTACTATTGCCATTTATGCTCCTAATACATGTAATGCATGTTCTGTGTGGCTGATGCGATCGTCCAGTCCAATATAGCCACCATTGATGGCTCGTGTCAACCCTTTGACATCGTTGGCATCAGCAAATTTATTTAAATTGTTTTGTTCCCAGTACCAGCAGGCACTCTGTGCAGCACCTTCAAATGTGGCCAAGTACTCTGCGGCTTCTTCTACTGAAATATCCAAGCTGCCAGCAAAGAATGTGTAGTTGTCTCGACCTGTCAACTGTATAAGTCCGCGACCACAGTATCTATAACCGTCACCTGATGCTTCGTCGCCATTGCCCATTCTTGATGCATAAACTCTGTTGGCAATGCGTTCAGGCTTGTTGGCATATTGCGCTGCCAATTCAGCTGTGGGGAAATACTTGGCAAATGTCTTTTGTAGGCTTGCGGCTCGGTAGTTGAGATTTTCTTTGATGAACACAAAGTTGCCTGACTCATGTGCGCATTGTGCTATGAAATGTGCCACACGTAGCGGTGTGTTGATATCGTAATCATCCAGTAACTGATCCAAGGCTTCGTGCCATTGGTTGATGTAAGGGTTCTTGACCATTTGTTTTAGTTGTGATAATGTAAGTATTGAACTCATTTTTCCGGCTCCTTATTTTATTTTTCTTTGCACTTGTCTGACAGCTTTTTTTGCTGCTGGCTTTTTTCGCACAGTTCTTTTGGGAATGACTGTGATATTTTTGTGATTGATAACCATTACTAGTAAAATTAAACTTAAATTTATAACAATAATCATGGTCCATGCGGCTGACATGTAATACAAATATTCTGCTTGCAGTCTGTTCACTACCATGGTATAAAATTCATCAGTGGTGCCTATAATTTCTTTCTTGTATTTTTTATAGTCATCCCCAAACATTGCCATCTGTGCCGCAGTATAATGATGAGTTTGTAGATCATAATTTGATTCTGGTTTGCCTTTGTCAATCCAAGCAAACGCTTCAACTTCTAATTTAGCAAGATTGTTGCTTAGTTGTTCTGCCTTTAATAACTTGTCCAGTTCAGACTGCAAGAATGGTACTGCTTTTACTCTATCCTTGAATGATTTTGTAATGCCTGTGTCGTCTGGCGCTTCACCATTGCGTATTTTAAGTATATTATTAAACTCAGTGCGCCATTGTTCGTCTTTGGTTGTGACAAAATATCTAGCATAGTTAGTTAAATCATCTGACGATTTGGCCATTGCACGACTAAGTGAAGAGGCATGGTTCAGAGTGGCCAATTGAGTTTCTGCACTTTTAAAACAACTGAGTACAACCAAACTGCTCAAGAATATAACCCCTGCAATAATATAGGGAGTTTTTTTGAAGTCTAAAAATTTATAAAATAAGTTCATGTCAGTGTCTTTAAGAATAATGCCAATGCTTGTTTCACTTCTGCTTGATAATTGGTCAGAATAATCATAGCCAGGCCCATGGCCGCTGTGGGCAAACTTTTTGTTGCAGCTGCTGGCGGCGGTGGAGCCACAACTTTTTTTCTAATCACTTTTCTTGTGGGCATGGATCATTTAATGTTTTCAAATATGCGTTTTTGTATTTCGTACCATTCTTGCCAGGCGTCTGCTCGCACAGCACACTCGTAGTAGGTTGAATAGTTGACTGCCACAGTTCTACTGACATCACTGAGCTTGGCGTCGTCTTTTAGTTTTTGTAAATCAGGACAACGAGTTGTTGCCAGTCGACCAGGGGGTTCAGGAAACTTTGCAGTGACAGGTACCACAGTTGAGCATCCTGAACACATGATCAGCACTAACAAAGCCACCACGCCTACTATAAGCAATGTGCTGACCCTGCGTTGACGTTCGTGTTCTTGACTCATCAGCAGTTCCATTTACGCAGAGCTAGAGTTTTGCGTGTGGGTTTGCCGTTGGGCTTTTTTGCGGGCCCTTTAACGCCACTCATTCTTGCACAGAATGATTTACGGCGCTTGGCGGCTTTTGATCCTGGCTTGAGCTTTGAGGGCTTGGTGGTCACTGCCATTTGTAGTTTAGATCCAGGATTCTCTCTACGGTAACTGGCAACACCTTTGGCATTGAGTCCGCCTTTTTTGCTCTTGCCTTCTTTTCTGCGCCATGCTGCTGTTTCGTACAGTACATTGTCTGGCAGGGCTTCAAATGATTCCCACACTAGATCTTCACTCACACGATTCTTCTGGGCCATTTCTGAGACCAACTGTTGCATGGCTTCAAACATCTCATCTACTTCAGGATCTACTTCGTCTGACGCTTCTTCTGAATACATGTAGTCCCACACAGCAACCAACATTGATTTGGCTACAGCAATCTTTTCTTGACACCATTCTGGCAAGTTATCACCTGTTTGAATAAGGTCATCAATGCCTTCTACTGTGCGCTTGAGTGTTTCAAGATTGTTGTCGGCCATACCAGCTTCGTCGTCGTATTCTGGATTGTAATCTTCTTGTGTTTGCATAGACCCTTTTCTAAATGCGTTGTACGCTAGTAGCTTTTGATATTCGTCCGAACGTAATGGAATATCCTTTTTAAGTTTATGCACTAACATTACTATATCGTTGGGAATCTTCTGAGTTGTTAATGCTTTTTTCTTTAGATCTAGTTCGTTTACAGAATCTTCCGCCACTGATTCAGCAGGCACACAGTTATTGACTCTCACACCGCCCTTGACCTTGGTCTTGGGGTTGCCAATTTTTTTACCTGTCCAACACTTGGGATCCAAGCGAGTTTTTTCTTCTGTATAAAGTTCGTTAAATTTCATAGTTTCTTTCCTGTTGCCCATGCTATTGAGCGAGCAAATGCTGACTCAGCCAGTGGCAGTTGCATCTGTGGGTCCGGTGCTGGTGCTGGTGCTGGTGCTGGTTCAGCCATGCGCTGATTGGCTGTGCCAAATGCACCTTTCTTCAAGAGTTTTTTTGCGATTTCCTCTGGATCAATTCCATCGACTTTTTGTTGACGGTCAACCAGTTTCGCTACTTTAGGTTTAATATCTCCTACTTCTTGTTCAACTTTTTGCAGTCTTTCAATATCTTGTTTTATCTGTGCCACTTGATTTTGTGTGTCTTGCACAGTTTTGCTCACATCTTGTTTGATTGACTGCTTGGTCTTTTCTAATTCTTTTGTGGCGCTTTGTGCCTGCTCTATCTGTGCCATTAATTCTTGAATCTCTGCGTCGTCCACTGATTGTGCATTTTGTATGGCACCAATCGTGCTTTCCAAATCTGCCAAGCGATCCACGGGCACACTCTTTTCGCCCAGTTCTTTTATTTGCTTTTCTAATTCTTGGGCAACTGATGCATCAACTCCGGGTTTGTTCTTTACTAATTCTAATTGACCGGTCAATTGTTTGATTTGTTCTGTGCTGGCCTGCTCACGTTCAGCATACTGCTGTCCCAGTTGTCCCACAGCGGCCTGTTGCTTTTCGCCTGCGGCACGTTCACGGTCCAGTTCGCCGCGATGCATGCCCAGTTCTTTTTTACTGAGTTCACCGGATTGTGTGGCTTGATCAATACGCTGTTCAGCGGCATCCAGTTCAGCACCCAGTGCCTGATTTTGTTGTTGTTGCTTCTTTAGCTCTTTAAACAAGGCCAAGGGAATCTGTTGCTCGTCAGGAACTCCGCCCACTCTGTTGGCACGGGTAAAGGCCAACATCTGTTGGTAGTCACCAGAGTCGTCGTTGGCTTCTCGAAGTATGTCGTAGATTCTCATCGGGGTGGTGCCTCTGCAGCACGGTTGTGTGCTTCAACAAATGGTTGGGGGATTACGCAACTGTTGTCGTATCGGGTGACTTCACGGTCAACATATTGAACAATATCCGATCCACGACGTGTGATGTATTCAGTCTTTTGAACCACACGGGTTTCTATTCGTGTGTTTTCTTTTGCTGATTGTTGTTCAGCAGCCTTTAATTTTTCTTCCACCGCTGCCACACGCTCACGCCATTCTGTTTCCACAGCAACACCGCCACGGAAATACACGCCTAGGACCAAAAGTGCAATGCCCAGGATTTTAAAGGGCAACTGATATTGCCACAGCAACGGGAACGGAATGCGATGCACAAAGAACCCAGCAATGGTCAACACAACGCCTGTCAATAACAGTATATTGCAAAACCAAAGGATTAGCGCATCAGGAAGAAAGTGTAGAATCCACATAACAGTATTTAGTCAGTGAACTCTTTAAGGATTAATAGCCGGCTTTGGCTATTTCCGCACCTATAATGTCTGCTACCCAGCCCTGTTGAACCATTTCAATGGGATGGCATTCACCATAATATTCGTTGCTGATCCAGGCCTGTTGTTCTTGGTCATAATCAAACCAAGGACTGAATCCCAGCACTAGATTTATTCTGTCTGTGTGATCAATGCCATGCACTCGATGCGGTTGATTGGTGTCCCAAGTGTAGGCCTGTCCCAATTTCAAATTGATGTTCTCACCGTTGTACTGTAAATAATGATTGGGAGATGTCGAAAGCGGAATGTTAATTCTTACATTTTCGTACACAGGCTCATCTTGGTGCAGCAAATAGTCAGGATTTGCACTGTCTCGAGCACCAGCACGAATCACACTCAGTCGCGATCTTATTAGAGTTCTTTTAAAATAACTTAAAAAATCCCCAAACTGCTCACGTGCAACTGTGTTGGGCTGGTTAAATGCATAGCTGTCATAGTATGAATTTTTCAATTGGCCGCGCAATGATAACCAGGTTCCGATGTTGCCATAAAAAAACGATCGATTACTGATAAAACTTGACCCCAGGGTAGAATTTAATTCGTTCACAGCAGGATCATTGATACTGGGATTGTGAGTGAGACTCAGTGACTGATATGAACTACATGATCGTCCTTGTCTGCTCAACCATCCATACATACCATATTTTTCCAGTGCATGCTGTGCTGATTTTGCTAGAGCCGACACAGGATAGTTCAGCGGCATATGGTGTACTTGATTGGGCGGTCGCGGCAGTCGTCGAAAACGTTGCTGAATGTCTGTGCGGCATTTGATATAAGAAAATACCGAAAGAAATCCAGGCACATCGGCTGTGCGGATCACTATCTTTTTTATAGGCATGTTTTAATAACCTGCCTTGGCTATTTCTGCGCCTTTGTTGAAGCTGTTGCTCTGGCTTGCTGTGCTGACACCGCCACGTGCTTTTGACCATCGATAGCCAGCACGATGTCCCGAGCAGTCTTTGGTGCAAGGACTCATGCCCATAAAATCCAGCTCTTTCAGCCGTTTCATGCGCTTTTTTTCAGTCACAAACTCTTGTGCTCTCATTGTGCTCGGAACCTGAAACTGTGTTGCACTGGTGGTGCTTGTGTGCGTTTGCCAGGAACTTGTGCGGGCTGGGGTTGAACCACAGCGTGAGGTTGACCTGCGCCACCTTGTAGTGTTTGTACAGGGCGATTGTTTGCTGTGCGTCTCATGTGCGTATTCCAGTGTTACTTGTTGTGACAGGGCCAGCAACATTACCGCCGCTGGCTGTGTTAAACGGTAGATAAGCAAATCTATTTGGGCCGCCGTGTAAAATTTCAGAGTTGCTGTAGTCAGTTTGCGATCCTGTGTCGTAGAGCATGTTTGCTGTGCTGGTATCAATTATCTTCTGTCTTATCTGTGCTGGTGTAGCAGTAGGATATACCTGCAACAATTGCGCGGCAAGACCGGCCACCTGTGGCGAGGCCATTGATGTACCCGAAATGCTCATTATTTTATAATTAGAATTAAATGGATACGCTGTGGTTGCGCCAAAGTCATTTGTGGTACTGGTGGTGCTCACAATGTTTGTTCCCGGTGCGTAAACATCAACCCTGGGCCCAGATTCACTGTCTTGGCTTTTGTGTTCAGGAGTATCGTAGCCAGTGCTGACGTTGCCCACACAGATTACTCCTGTGGCGCTGGCAGGTGATCCGCCGCGCATGTAATATCTGTCGGTAGACAATGTAGCAGTGAAATAATTGTCATAATCAGGTCCGCCCAGCACATCCAAAGTTTGATAATAGTTTCCGGCTGCACCAACTAGGACCACGCCTGCTGCCAGCAACTCAGCCACATCCACGTCCACACTGTCTACTCTGATACCAAAATAATTGCTACCATTGCCAATCATACCATATGAGGCTTGTTTGGTAGAACCCACCCAAGGCGTGCCACGATAAACACCACCTGTGATGCTGGTAAATGTGTTGACGTAACTCCAGCTCATGTTTACCACTGTGGGTCGTTTGTAGCCCAGTGCAGGGTCCACAGTTTTGTTGTTGTGCCAACCTTTGATACAGTCAAACACATTGGTAGTTGATATACCATTGGTAGGTGCTACATTAAGACCACTCACAGTCATAACATATATTCTGGCATTCTTGGCACGACCATATGTTTTGCCCGCAGCAATGCCACAACAATGTGTGCCATGTCCGTCATAGTCGGTATAAAAATTAGCAGGCATGGTACCTGCAATGCCTGACGCTGTGAACCAGTCAATCTGTTGCACACGAGTTACGCCGGCTGCATCTTGAAATTCAGGATGATCGACTTGGCACCCTGAATCTTGTACCACAAAATCTACTCCGGTACCGTCCAAGGGATAATTGTAAGTTAATGTACCTGATGCACCTGGGGTATTCATTGTGGTTGAATTGCATCTAAACAGACCCCAATTGATTCCAAGATTGTTGGCAGGATTGGTTCCCGGACTTTTATAATACAAGCCAGTTTGGCTGGCGTTGTTGTGGATTTGAATGTCTGTTCTGAACTCTGGCGGTATCTCCACGCAAAAAACTCTAGAGTCATCCCGTAGTTTTTCAGCTTCAGTATCAGTCAAGTCGTACCAGCACTGGCGTAGACTGGTAGGCCGTACATTCACAATGTCTACACCACGCTGTGGCACGTATGTACTGCCAGATCCGTCTGTTTCTATTTCCATCCAAAAGGCATCATAGTCAACGCCTTCATTGAGAGCCACGTTGTATGTTGTCATATTAAGTTAATGTTATGTTACCCCAGGCACCGTTGGCATAGGCCTGTATCTTGGTAGTTGTGCTGTTGTATACCATGTCACCATTGGCTGCAATGATGTTGGCAATTTGCGCAGTGGTCAGCGTTGGCAAACGGAATGTACCGCCACCAATCACTCTAACTGCTGATGCAGCCGATAAATCCAAGTTAGTGGCTGAACTAATTGTAGGAGTACCTGCGCCGCCTCCCACAACATTGCCAATGAAGTTGCCAGCAGTTACGTTGCCAGTGGTCAAAATAGGGTTAGATCCAAATGCAGCCAAGTTAGCAGCCACATTGGCGTTGCCGTATCCACCTGCGGCAATACCAGTCAGCAACGATCCATTACCAACAAAGAAACTGCCCGTGATGTTGCCTGTGGCAGAGACTTGGCCAGCTGTAACAATATTACCACCTGTGACGTTGCCACTTAAACTAGCAGTAGTACCAGTATGTGTTGTGGCATTGACGTTGGCTCCACCTAGTATGTTGCCACCAGTAATGTTGCCTGTGACACTTACTGTGGTACCTGTGTGTGTTGTGGCATTGACGTTGGCTCCACCCAAGATGTTGCCACCAGTGATGTTGCCTGTGGCACTTACAATACCTGTGACTGTTACTCCAGTAGATGCAAATTGGTATACATTGGTCACACCACCAATGTTGCCCACCACAATGCCATCGGCTGTGGGAATGTTGAAACTGCTGGTGCCGTTGGCCAGTTGGCTGGCTGAGCCCACGTTGCCGACCGCCACCACTCCTGTTAGTCCTGACCCATTTCCTGAAAAAATGCCGTTGACCACAGTGATATTACCTGTAGCAGTTAGTGAGCCCACATTGCCTGTGTATGTTGGCAAGTATGCGGCCACATTTGAGTTGCCATAAGTTGCCGGCAAGCCAGTCAACAATGATCCGTTGCCAACAAAGAAACTGCCCGTGACGTTACCCGTGGCAGTTACTTGTCCCACGGTTCGCAAGTTACCACCTGTGACGTTGCCTGTGGCAGTGACTTGACCAGCGGTGACAATGTTACCGCCTGTGACATTGCCTGTGGCTGAGAATGTTGCCCCATTATGCGTTGTTGCAACAATGGTCGCGCCTGCATTGACGTTGCCCCCAGTGATGTCGCCTGTGGCCGAAATCAATCCTGTGGTCTTTAAGTTGCCGCCTGCGATATTGGCAGTGGTAGTGATGTTGCCTGTGGCACTGATCACGTTGCCGCCAAAACTGGCCAGCAAAGTAGTCACATTGGCATTGTTGTAATTGCCGGGTGGCAAGTTGGTTATTTGACTGCCATCACCAATGAGATATAATCCCCGCACATTGCCAGCCGCAGAAACCTGGCCGCTTGTGAACAAGTTGCCACCTGTGACGGTGCCCGTGGCAAACATGATGCCACTGGTGCTAAGGTTACCACCGGCAAAAATATTGCCTGTTGCAAATATCAATCCAGTTGTACCAATATTACCGCCCCGTACATTAGCGGTAGCAACAATGTTGCCAACGGCGGATATTGCTCCGGCGGTTGTTATGTTGCCGGTAGCAGTGACTGATGTCAGTGTGCCCACACTGGTAATTGCAGGTTGTGCTGCGGTGGTCACTGTGCCGGCGGTGCCAGCCACAAGAGCAGTGTTGGCAGTGTTTGAGGCTGCCGCAAAAGGTATTTGTCCAACAATATTGGCGCCTTGGATGTTGAACAATCTAGTGGCATCGCCCACAAAGTAGCCGGCATGTACATTACCTATCACTGACAGTATGCTGGTGCTGGGGTTGAATGTCAGATTGGCAGCACCTGCTAGTGTGCCCGTACTGTTGTATTGTAAGGAATTGTTTGGTCCAGTGGGTGTACCGTTGCTGCCGGGAATGTTGATTGTGACTGCATTTCCAACGTTGCTCACTATCACTCCAGGACCGATAAAATCCATATTGGTCACAGTGGGCGTGATAAGATTTCCGTTGTAATCTATTTCTATAAATCGTGTTGATGTGTTCATGGTAGTGGCTCTCGGGGCTAATGGCACTATGAACGCACTGGGTTCGCCACCCTGGGGTGGGGGATATGCTAGTGGTCGTTCCGTTGCCATTTATCGTTGTTCTTTCTTGGGCTGTACCGCTGTGGGCATGTTCTTGTACACACGCTGGGTGGGATTGTTGCCTGTGTTGAGTGGGCTCACGCCGGCCAGCTGTTTGAATCTGCTGACCATGTCTTGACAGTCAGCGCCTTCGGCCACTCCTTGTTGTCCATGTTTTTTAAGATCGTTGTCAAACTGTTTGATGGTGGCTTGGTTGATGCCTTTGAAACGCTTGTCACCGCGAGCATAGTCGCCGGCGGCATCTGCTTTCCGGGCATCTGCACTCGCGGCGGTTTTGTACTGTGCTAGTTTTTCAGTAGACAATTCATTCAAATCATCTTCCGCCATGCCTTGCCCTATGCTTTCTCTTGGTCTTGACATTATTTGATGAGTTCGTCCCATTTCGTCAGCAAATTTTGCTTTGTCGTCTGGAGTCATTCCATTGATATATCTGTCTTTAAGACGTTGAAACATATTATGAAGTCTAGTAGCAGATTCTAAATCGTTCACAGTTGTATAATAACTTCTATACCTTTCAGGATCTTCTACTCTCATTTTATCAAATACTCCCATAATCCAAACGTCGTCCATAAAATCTAGAACAGGTTTGGCTATACGTTTTAAATCTGCTAAAATGTCTTTTGAAAAACCAACTGTGCCCTTATGTTTGATTTTGTCATACATTCCAAAATATATTACCGCGGCAACATGTCGCAAGATTTCAATGTCTTCAGGAGTAAGTTTGTATGATGAATATTCGGCTTTTGCACCTAATGGTATTGCACCTGCCACAGCCGCCGCACCCAAGCCCTTTAAGAATCCTCTACGGTCTACTTCTGTTAAGCCTTCAGTTAAATCTTCTGCGGCCCAGGATTGATAACTATTGCCATTCACATCGCCGGCACGTACCAC
>Ga0209500_10000664_pt1 | contig 28637 bp, 19 predicted proteins | sample S_140212_EF_Meta_FD_187323 | JGI IMG/M metagenome (GOLD analysis project Ga0209500, IMG submission 187323) | Freshwater microbial communities from Lake Simoncouche, Canada to study carbon cycling - S_140212_EF_MetaG (SPAdes) (version 2) | ecosystem: Environmental > Aquatic > Freshwater > Lake ...
ACACGGGCGAAGGCGGCGAAGACCCCGCGCGCTTCACTTGGACCAACGAACAGGGCGACTCTAAGAACTCCGCTATCAAGCAGGTCGCTTCCGGCCGCTTCGGCGTCACGAGCCGCTACCTGACCAACGCCAAGGAAATCCAGATCAAGATGGCCCAGGGCGCCAAGCCGGGCGAAGGCGGCCAGCTCCCCGGCGGCAAGGTCTACCCGCCCATCGCCAAGGTGCGTCACTCGACCCCAGGCGTCGGCCTCATCTCCCCTCCTCCGCACCACGACATCTACTCGATCGAGGACCTTTCGGAACTCATCCATGACTTGAAGAACGCTAACCGCGCCGCGCGGGTGTGTGTGAAGCTCGTCTCGGAAGTCGGCGTGGGTACCATCGCCACTGGCGTCGCCAAGGCGCATGCGGACGTCGTCCTCATCTCGGGCTTCGACGGCGGCACGGGCGCTTCGCCCCAGACCTCCATCAAACACGCCGGCCTGCCTTGGGAACTCGGCCTCGCCGAGACCCACCAGACCCTCGTCCTGAACAACCTCCGCTCCCGCATCGTCGTCGAGACCGACGGCCAGCTGAAGACCGGCCGTGACGTCGTCATCGCCGCCCTCCTCGGCGCTGAAGAGTTCGGTTTCGCGACGGCTCCGCTGGTGACCCTCGGTTGCATCATGATGCGCGTCTGTCACCTCAACACCTGCCCAGTCGGCGTCGCCACCCAGGACCCCGAGCTGCGCAAGAACTTCACCGGCCGCCCCGAAGACACCGTGAACTTCATGCGCTTCATCGCCCAGGAAGTCCGCGAGATCATGGCTCAGCTCGGCTTCCGCACGCTCAACGAGATGGTCGGCCGGACCGACGCCCTCGAAGCCCGTCACGCGGTCGATCACTGGAAGGCCAAGGGCATCGACCTCTCCAAGCTCCTCTACTCGCCGAAGGCCGGCCCCGAAGTGGGTCGCTTCTGCACCGAGAAACAGGACCACGGCCTCGAGAAGGGCCTGGACCTCTCCGTCCTCTTGGCGAAGTGCCAGCCAGCCATCGAGCGAGGCGAAAAGGTCCGCTACGAGGGCGAGATCAAGAATACCCATCGCGTCGTCGGCACGATTCTCGGCAACGAGATTACGAAGAAGCACATCGACGGCCTACCAGACGGCACCATCCACCTGAAGTTCAAGGGCAGCGCGGGCCAGTCCCTCGGCGCCTTCGTCCCTGCGGGCGTGACGATCGAACTCGAAGGCGACGCCAACGACTACGTCGGCAAGGGCCTCAGCGGCGGACGCGTCATCGTCTATCCCGATGCCAAGGCCACCTTCCCCGCCGAAGATAACATCATCCTCGGCAACGTCGCCCTCTACGGCGCGACCTCCGGCGAAGCTTTCTTCCGTGGTATGGCTGGCGAACGTTTCTGCGTCCGCAACTCGGGTGCGACCACCGTCGTCGAAGGCGTCGGCGACCACGGCTGCGAATACATGACTGGTGGACGCGTCGTCGTCCTCGGTCTCACGGGCCGTAACTTCGCGGCCGGCATGAGCGGTGGCGTGGCTTACGTCCTCGACGAAAAAGGTGATTTTGCGGTCCGCTGCAATAAGCAGATGGTCGGCCTGGAAAAGCCCGAAGCTGGTGATGCCTTGGAACTCCGCGGCCTCATCGAACGTCACGCCGAGCTCACGGGTAGCCTGAAGGCGAAGAAGCTTCTCGCTAACTGGGACGCCTCGCTAGCCCAGTTCGTCAAGGTGATGCCGAAGGACTATAAACGCGTCCTCCAAGCCATCGCCGCAGCGCAGGCCCAGGGACTCAGCGGTGACGCGGCCCTCAACGAAGCCTTCGAGATCAACTCCCGCGACCTCGCCCGCGTCGGCGGCGGCTGAGCACCCACCCCGTCCACCACCAAGCACCTTCTGCACCATGGGAAAACCTACCGGATTTGTCGAATTCCAGCGCGAACTCCCGCCTGACCGCGATGCCCTCACCCGCATCGGCGATTGGAAAGAGATTCACCACCATCACTCCGACGAGAAGCTCCAGAAACAGGGCGCTCGCTGCATGGATTGCGGCGTACCGTTTTGCCACACGGGCAAGCTCATCGGCGGGATGGCCAGCGGCTGCCCGATTAACAACTTAATTCCCGAGTGGAACGACCTCGTCTATAAGGGCCTCTGGCATGAGGCGCTCGAACGCCTCCACAAGACCAACAACTTCCCGGAGTTCACCGGCCGCGTCTGCCCCGCCCCGTGTGAAGGCTCCTGCGTGCTCGGCATGAATAAGCCGGCCGTCACGATCAAGAACATCGAAGTCTCGATTGTCGACAAGGGCTGGGACAACGGCTGGATCATCCCCCGTGCACCGACCAAGCGCACCGGCAAGAAGGTTGCCATCATCGGTTCCGGCCCCGCCGGCCTCTCCGCCGCCGCTCAGCTCAATTACGCCGGCCACAACGTCACCGTCTTCGAACGTTCCGACCGTCCGGGCGGCCTCCTGATGTACGGCATCCCGAACATGAAGCTCGATAAGAATGAAGTCGTGCTCCGCCGCATCTCGCTCCTCGAAGCCGAAGGCGTGACCTTCAAGTGTGGCATCAACGTCGGCGTCGACATCTCGCCCGAACAGCTCCGCAAGGACTTCGACTCCGTCATCCTCACCGTCGGCGCCACCAAGGGCCGCGACCTTCCCCTCCCCGGCCGCGACGCCAAGGGCGTGCATCTCGCGATGGAGTTCCTCTCCGCCAACACGAAGAACCTCCTGGACGGCCTGTCACCCGACACGTCCTTCACCGCCAAGGGTAAGGACGTCGTGATCATCGGCGGCGGCGACACCGGCACCGACTGCGTGGGCACCTCGCTCCGCCACGGCTGCAAGTCCGTCATCCAGCTTGAGATCATGGCGAAGTCCCCGCTTACCCGCGCCAAGGACAACCCCTGGCCGGAATGGCCGAAGACCTACAAGGTCGACTACGGCCAGGAAGAAGCCGCTGCCAAGTTCGGCTCCGACCCGCGCGTTTACCTCACCACCGCCACGAGGTTCGACACCGACGCCCAGGGTAACCTCCAGGCTGTCCACACCGTCGAAGTCGAATGGAAGAAGAACGACAAGGGAGTCTTCGGCCCTCAGCCGATTGCCGGCACCGAGAAGGTCCGGCCAGCTCAACTCGTCCTGCTCGCCATGGGCTTCATGGGTCCGGAACAGCCGCTCATCGAAGCCTTCGGCCTCGATCGTGACGCCCGCTCCAACGTCAAGGCCGAGCACGAGAAGTACGTGACCAACCTCCCCGGCGTCTTCGCTGCGGGCGATTGCCGTCGCGGCCAGTCCTTGGTCGTCTGGGCCTTCAACGAAGGACGTGGCGTGGCTCGCGAGTGCGACAAGTTCCTGATGGGTAAGACCGAGCTTCCGTAAGCCTCGCCAGCCTCGTCCACCGAAGCCCGACTCATGAGTCGGGCTTCTTATTGGGATGATTCCCCTTGAGTAGACACCGCGGCCTCCCACGGTGCAGCCATGCCCCCTGCCCCCTGGTTCAAGCCAGCGCTCTTGCGCTCCCTGAAAGCAGGCTACGGGCGTGCCGACTTCCTTGCTGACCTCGCGGCCGGCCTGCTCGTGGGCGTGGTCGCCCTACCCCTCTCGATCGGCCTAGCCATCGCTTCCGGCGTCAGCCCCGAACAAGGCCTCTATACGGCCATCATTGGCGGGGTGATTGTCTCCCTGCTCGGCGGATCGCGCACGCAGGTCGCCGGCCCCGCGGGCGCCTTCGTCGGCATCTGTGCCGCAGCGGTCATCACCCACGGCTATATCGGACTCGCCCTCGCCACAGTGATGGCCGGCGGGATGCTCGTGACTTTCGGCGCCCTGCGTCTCGGTAAATACATTGGCTACATTCCCTACCCAGTCGTCATCGGTTTCACGACGGGCATCGCACTGATTATCGGCAGCACGCAAATCGACTCCGCACTCGGCATCGCCGACCACTCGCCGGCGATCCCCGACTTCATCGGCCGGATTGCGCACGTCTTCGGCCACGGCAACGAGATCCATAGCAGTTGCCTCTTGGTCTCGGTCGGCACGCTCGCCCTCATCGTCGGTCTCCGCAAGATTTCGCTTAAGATCCCGGGCGCCCTCATCGCGGTCCTCCTTGGCACGGTCATCGCGACGCTCATCGGCGTATCCGATACTTCCCTCCCGACCATCGGTTCAAAGTTCAAGGAGATCAGTGCCCAGTTCCGACTGACCGACTGGAGCAGCGCCCTGCCCAATGCCGCCGCTTGGCTCACGAAGGCCTGGGATGTCCTGCCGCTAGCCTTCGGCATTGGTTTGCTGGTTGGGATTGAATCCCTCCTCTGCGCTGTCGTGGCCGATGGCATGACGGGCGACCGCCATGACTCGGATACGGAGCTAGCCGCCCAAGGCATCGCCAATATCACTTCGGCTTGTTTCATGGGTCTGCCCGTCACTGGCGTCATCGCTCGAACGAGTACCAACGCCCGCGCCGGCGCGAAAACTCCCATCGCTGGCCTCATCCACGCCGCCACGGTGTTGGCGATCCTACTGATTCTGGCCCCTCTGGTGAAACTCATCCCGCTGGCGTCGCTGGCGGGCGTCCTGCTCTCCGTGTGCTGGTATATGGCCGAGCTTCCCCTCTGGCCCCGCCTCTTCCGCTCCGGCGGGTCAGACCTGATCCTGCTGGTGCTCGCCTGCCTCATCACGGTCTTCGTCGACTTGATCTGGGCTGTCGGTCTCGGCGTGGTCGTGGCTTTCATCTTCCTGCTCATCCGCAAATCCTCCCACCCCGAAAAGGAAGAGCCTGAGACGATGGATGTCGTGGAAGGTGACGCCGAGGTACGCCTTGCGCTCTCTGGACACCTGCACTTTGGCCGCGCCGCCGAACCGCGGGCCGTCGAAGCCCGCCTGAAGCGCGGCACGCTGCACCTGACCCTAGATTTTAACCACGCCCTCTTCGTCGACTGCTCCTACGCTCAAGCCCTCCGTGAACTCGCCACCCATGCCCGCCAGCAAGGCGTGACCGTGCGCGCTGTTGGCCTGCAAGGCCGCCCCGCCGCCGACTTCACCCGCTTCGGCCTCCGCGAAGTCATCGCAATCTGAAGGCGGATGGTCTGAGGTTGCCCCATAAGGGTGCCATACCTAGGTTGCCGACGTGAGCACGCCCTCCCTCGAAGCCCTTAAGTCTGTTGCAATGGAAACTGCCATCGCCGCCGGCGACCTACTGGCCAAGGGCGCCCAGATGAAGGTTAACGACTCGACCGACGACGACGTGAAGATGCAGGCCGACGTCGATTCGGAGCACCTGGTGCGCGCTAGGCTCAAGGCCACGGGCATCCCGGTCATCGGCGAAGAACTCGGGGGCGACGCCTCCCTCTTCGACGGCAACGCGCTCTACTGGGTCGTCGACCCGCTCGACGGCACCTACAACTACCTACGCCGCCAACCCGCCACTTGCGTCTCCCTTGGCCTGATGCGCGGCTCGGAGCCAGTCCTCGGCGTGATCCATAACTTTACCGCGAACAAGACCTACCTCGGCGTGGTCGGCGAAGGCACCTTCATCAACGGTCAGCGGCACACGCCTGGCTGGGTCGATCAGATTGGCGATGCTTGCATCATGACGGGCTTCCCTGCGCTGGCCGATAAATCCGCGCCAGCGATGGCGGTCTTCATGGGTCAAGTTTCACGCTATAAAAAGATCCGGATGATTGGCTCAGCCGCCTTGGCACTCGCCTACGTCGGCGAAGGGGTCGCCGATACCTATTATGAGTCGGGCACTAATCTCTGGGACGTCGCCGCTGGCCTAGCCATCATCAAGGCCTCGGGTGGGCATTATCGCCTCGTCCCGACTGGCAAGCGCCCCTTGAACTACGACCTCTGGGCCTCGGCCAAAGAGGAGTGGACTCGCTAATTGGGCTTTTCGTTTAAGGGGCTTGGGCTAGCCTCCGACTATGCCCCTGCTCCTCCGTGCCGTCACCCTCAGCCTGATTGGGCTGGCCAGTTTCAGCACCCTCGATGCCGCCAGTGCCGCCGCTACGCCCAAGGCTCCCAGCATACCCGCCGAGGTCTGCCCCGTTCCGGATCAGCGCCCGGAGGTGACCTACAAGGCCAACCTCGACCCCCAGGAAACCGCTGCCACCGAAGCATGGGTTAAGGAAGCCGCCACCCTGCCTGGCTGGAAGGAACTCCTGAACTCGCCCGACACCGAGACACGGCATTGTGCGAATTTCTTACTCGTCACGATGCCCGCCAGCGACCGTCAAAAAGTCCCCGGCACCGCCATTGCTGAAAACATCCGCCTCGCCCTCGAAGCACGCCATCGTTTCCCCTGGGCCCAACAGGTACCTTGGCCAATCTTCCTCAACGACGTCTTGCCCTACGCGTGCCTCGACGAGGCACGCGATTCATGGCGCGCCGACTTCCTTAAGCGCTTCGGCGATATGGTGAAAGACGCGCCGTCCCGTGACGCCGCCGCCAAGCTCATCAACGCCAAAATCCAAGACGAGGTCGGCGTGAAGTACAGCACGCGCCGTCGAGCTGCTAACCAAAGCCCACCCGACTCCATGCGCCAAGGCTTGGCCTCGTGCTCCGGCCTTTCCATTCTGCTCTGCGACGCCTTCCGCTCGGTCGGCATCCCCGCCCGCATTGCGGGCGTCCCCACCTGGGTCACCGTCAACGGCAACCACAACTGGGTCGAGGTTTGGCTCGGCGTCGATGGCGCACCCAAGCACGACTCCGAAGTCACGCCGATGCTTTCCCTGCAGTGGCAAGCTAGCTGGCGCGTCACAGAATACAATCCGGACGCCAAGGGCTGGGACCACGCTTGGTTCATGGAACGCGCCGCCGCCGCCGACCCGGCTAAACAAGAAACCTGGATCTACGCGTCCTCCTGGACCCGGACGGGCCTGACCTTCCCGATGGTCTGGAACCTGCGCTCCACGCAGGTCCATGGCATTGACCGCACCGCCGCCTACCATGCCCTCAACGGCGGCCGCAAGGTACCGGTCGCTCCGGACAAAACCCACATCGCCCTCCGTGCGTACCGCGGTGACAAGCGCGTCGCCGCTGAAGTGACCGTCACCCAAGGCAGCACTTCGCAAGCCGCCACCACCAAGGGCGAAGACAAGGACTTGAATGACGTCACCCGCGTCGAAGTCCCGGCCGCCGGCGGCAAGGTCACCGTGAAGTGCGGCGAAGTCACGCGGACGATTACACCCGAGGCCGGCAAGGAACTTACCATCGAGCTCCGCTTGCCTTAATCGTCGACAGCGAAGCCCAGATTACCTACTCCTTGCCCCCGTGATCCTCCTCCTCGCCAATCCGCTGACCTCGATCAAAGAAGCCGTCATCAAGAGCGCGGCGGAGAACTACGCCCACAAGATTCTCGGCCAAGAATACGGTAGCACGGGCTTCTGGATCGCGTTGGCGATGGTGCTGATCTACCTCCCCATTCTTGGCCGGCTCGCCGCTAAGCACTTCTTCGGCAAGGACGGTTCCGCCATCGGCATCGGCCTCACCGGCATCGTATCCGTCGCCCTCACCTTTGCCGCCATCTGCATGGCAGACACTAGCCTCTCGGGCTTCATCCCTCAGTCCGTCGAGATCTTGGTCATCTCGCTCTGCACGGCGACCGTCGTCCTGCTGGTTACCAGTGCCGCCGCCCAGGTACTCAGCATGGGCTTTGGCCCTTCGCTTGGACTGCAGCTAATCTTTTGGAATATCGTTTTCCTGAGCCAACTAGCCACGCGGTTCCTGATGGATTTCTGGAAGCACGTCTAGACGGCATAGTGTAACCGACGAGCGTTCTGGTCCGGCAAGCGAGGCCAGCCCCTCGTGAACCCAAATGACTCAGCCCGTGGCTTGCAGGCCAGCGGCGATGGCGTTCAGCGACAGGAGCATCTGCGGCATGAGGGCATCCGCTTCCTTGCGCTCCCCGTCCGCCAGCTTCTTACGCCAATCCTTGAGCAAGGCAACCTGCTGTTCGTGGAGAAGATCGATTGCGGCCTCGCGGAGCATGATAACCTTGAGCAATCGTGGGCGGCCTTCGGTAAGTTTCGAGTCGGAGAGGTCGTTGAGCATCTTGCGGGTGAGCGAATGCTCGGCGAGGATACGCCCGAGGAACTGCGTGCGGAGCTTCTTGTCGGTGACCATTGAGCCGTAGAGCTTCATCATACTACGGTTGGCGGCCATAACGCTCGTCGAAGCATTCTTGAGCATATAGCGCAAGGGCGCCCAGGCGTCGTAATGCTTGCGGAGGAGTTCGAAGCCCTTCGGGTCCTCTTCCTTCATGCGGGCCAAAGCAGAGCCGACGCCATACCAACCGGAGAGGTAGAACCGGGCTTGGCTCCAAGCAAACACCCACGGGATGGCACGGAGATCCTCCAACGAGGCTGCGCCCGTACGGCGCGAGGGACGCGAACCAATGCGGCTAGCTTCAATGACGTCGATGGGGGTGGCCTGACGGAAGAATTCAATGAATTTAGGCGTACGGATGAGGCCCTGATACGCTTCGCGCGAGAACTCCGCGAGGCGGTCCATGACTTTGCCCAATGCAACGTCATCGGCTTCGAACTCTTTATTGAGTAACGTGTTTTGCGTGACGCCGGCCGACAACAACTCGAGGTTGTTCACCGCAGTGATGTGGTTAGCGTACTTCTGGGTAATGCTCTCGCCCTGCTCGGTCACACGGAGCTCACCATTGATGCTACCCGGAGGTAACGCATCGATGAAGCGGTGCGTAGGGCCAGCACCGCGGGAGATAGTGCCACCCCGGCCATGGAAGAAGACGATGCGGACGCCATGCTTGGCGCCCACAGCCGTCAGGTTAAGCTGGGCTCGGTAGAGATTCCAGAGCGAAGCGAGGATACCACCATCCTTATTGGAGTCGGAATAACCAATCATGACCTGCTGGGTGAGGCCATCCGTGACGCCAGTATCGCGGCGCATTTCAAGCGTCCGACGGGTCATCGGATGCGAGAGGAAGGAATCTAGAATCGCCGTGCTGCGCTCAAGGTCATCAATGGTTTCAAAGAGCGGAACGACGGGCAGCAGACAGTAAGGCTCATCGGCGCCACCGGCAGTGAGACCCGCCTCGCGCGCCAAGAGGTAAACGGAAAGAAGGTCCGACACCGAACGCGTCATGCTGACAATAAGTGCTCCCAACCCAGCGGAACCATATTGCTTGATGTGCTCGACGAGCGCGCGGTGACAGGCAATGACGGCATCCGCTTCTGGTCCGATGCTGGCCTGCTCGCGGATAAAGGGACGGGTCGAGCGGAGCTCCGAGTCAAGGAAGCCAAGGCGACGCGATTCATCCCAACTCGCATAGTCGGCGTCGGCTAAGCCAGCAGCTTCCATGAGCTGGTCGATGGCCTTATCGTGGAAAGCGCTGTTCTGGCGAATGTCCAACGTCGCCATGTGGAATCCGAACGTCCGCAGGAAGCGGATCAGCGGGTCGAGTTCGTAGCGGGCAATATTGCCAGCGCCTACTTCGATCAGCGTCTCGCGCAGGAAGAGGAGGTCGGCGATGACGCCATCGGGGGTCTTGTGCTTGCCGGGAGCGCACTCGCCCACGGTCTCGGGGAGACGCAGGCGGATGAGGTTGATATACTGACGCCAGGTTTCGCCGATATTGCGCTTCAGGGCGGCTTCACCGGCTTCGCCTTGGACGGCCGCGTGCTTTTCGACCTGCTTCACAAAGACCGCGGGCGGGAGCTGGAGGTGGTCGCCCAGCGAAAGGCGCTGACCGAGGGTCTCCAGGCGCTCATTAGCGATATCTAAGGCCGTCGAACGGAAAAGATTGAGGGCCCGGGTCGTGACCTCGGCCGTTACCAGCGGGTGTCCATCGCGGTCACCGCCGACCCACGTGCCCATGGTGACCATCGGCATCGAATCAGGATGCTCGATCTTATCCGCCGAGAAACCCGCCTCTTCCCAGGCCTGACGGAGGCGCAGATCCATGCTGACCAAAGCGTCGGGGAAGACCTTAGAAAGGAAGTAATTGATATTACGAAGCTCGGACTGGACGTCGGGCTTCTGCTGATAAAATTCGCCGGTACGCCAGAGTCGCTCGAGGGCGACCTTGATCTCATCACGAATCGCCCGCTGTTCGGCGACAGTCCACATGCTATTTTCGCGACGAACGAGGAGCTTATAAATCTCGCGGTGAATCTCGAGGACGGTGGCGCGCTTGGCTTCGGTCGGGTGCGCAGTCAACACCGGCTCAACGCGGATGCGATTGAGGCGCTTGGCGACCTGCTTGTCGCTAAGGCCAGAATCACGCAGGCGATTCAACGCCCGACCCCAAGAGCCCGGGTCGGAAGCTAAACCATTCTTCGATTCACGGAGACGCTTGGACTGAGCGGAGGCATTCTCCTCGACCATGTTCAGCAACTGAAAAGCGATCGAGTAGGCCTGCACGCCACGATAGGAAAAGATCTGTACGCCGCGCAACTTACGCTTACCCATCCACGGTAAGGTGCCGGCAAGGTCCTTGTGTTCGAGCTGCTCGAGCACCTCAACGAAGCACCCCATCATGAACGCGAGGTCCTGGTCGACTTTTTTAAGCCCGCGGGCGAGATCATTGCTTATGGCCATGCGACTTAGGTCGTAGCACGGCCCACGCTTTTGTCGCAACCGCAAACGCCCTGCGGCTTGCGTCCAAGTTCAATCATGCTTTGCTGAAATCCTGACATGTCGGACCAACGGCTCATCCTCCCCGACCACTGGCAACAGGTGGCCTTGGCCGCACTTCGGCGGGGGGAAGACGTAGTCCTGCAAGCCCCCACGGGCGCGGGGAAGACCCACGTCTTCGAGCTGTTAGTGGAGTCCGGCCACCGCGGCCAAGCGGTCTACACCGTACCGACCCGCGCCCTCGCCAACGACAAACGGGCGGAATGGAAGGCGGCGGGCTGGGATGTCGGTATCGCCACGGGCGACCTTAGTGAGAACCTCGGGGCGCCCGTCGTCGTCGCCACGCTGGAAACCCAGCGCCACCGCTTCCTAGAGGGCCAGCACCCCGACCTCCTCGTGGTCGACGAATACCAGATGATTGCGGACCTCCGCCGCGGGGCCGCCTACGAGACGGTACTCGCCCTCGCCCCCAAGGCCACCCAGCTACTCCTCCTGAGCGGCAGCATCGCCAACCCTAAGGCTACGGCCGAATGGCTCCGCTCCCTCGGACGGACGGTCACGCTGGTCGAAGAGTATCGGCGGCCCGTGCCCCTCGAAGAGGTCTGGCTGGACGCCCTCGAGACCAAGGAGCCCGAAGGGGTCCGTAGCCCCATCGCTCGGGCGGTCATCAAGGGCATCCTCGCGGACCTCGGGCCTATCCTCGTCTTCGCACCCCGCCGACGAGCCGCGGAACAGATTGCCCGCGATATCGCCCATGGACTCCCCATGGGCAACGGCCCCCAACTTTCCCCCGCCCAACGTAATATGGCCGGCGAAGACCTCTACCGACTACTCCGCCAAGGCGTCGGCCTCCACCACAGCGGCCTGACCTACGAGCAGCGCAGTCTGCTCATCGAGCCGTGGGCTAAATCCGGCCGACTCAAGGTCGTCGTCGCTACGACGGGACTCGCCGCGGGCATCAACTTCTCCCTTCGCTCGGTACTCGTGACAGACCGACGGTACGCGACGGATCACGCCGAGCGGGAAGTTCGCCCCGATGAGCTACTGCAAATGTTCGGCCGCGCGGGCCGACGCGGGCTCGATGAGAAGGGCTTTGCACTCTGGTCGGGGGATTCGCCGCGGCTCGGTGAAGCCAAGCCCCTCCAGCTAAAACGCGGTGAGAGCCTCGACTGGCCGGCCTTCCTCGCGCTGATGCACCGGGCACCCGACCCGCAGGCAGCGGCACAGAAATTAGCAGGCTCATTATTCACCCGTGAGCCGGTGCAACTCGCTTTGGAACAGCTCACGCTCCCCGAAGTCGTGACCGCTCCTACCCTGCCCGTGGTCATCCGCGAAATCGAAGAGATGTGCGGCCACAACGGCATCTGGCAAAGACTCCGCCCTTCCAAGGTCGTACCGCTCACGGAGGCATTCATTCTGGTCAAAGGCGAATGGCACCCTGCACTCACGAAACCAGATTCACTCCGCGGGGTAGTTATCGGAACGCCGTGTCGCCTACCAATGGCGGATGGCTCCGTCCGCCATGGGCGCGCCGTGCCACTGGCACACTTCCCGAAGACGGGCGAGACCGACCGACTGGAACCCGCCGATTGGTTGCGCAAAGCACTCCTCAAACTCGAAGGCCCCCGCGGGCCACGTCGCCAATGGAAACTGGAGACGCTCGAAAAAGAAATCCTGCCGTTAATGCCCAAACTCACCCAAGGGGGCCAAGCCTTCGGCGAACTCTATGTGCTCCGTGATGCGGTGCAGGTTCGCTTGGATTACTCGAAGGCTAATGTGCGGGTGATTCCTGACGCCGACGAACAACCGCTGATTAACCCGTTGCGTCGCTCGGTGCAAAAGGAAGATATCCACCTCGGCACGGTCCTCGGCGGCGGCCACATCTCAGCCGCCCGCGCTGGGCGACTCTGGCTGAAGTTAGGCCTCATTGATGCCGCTGCCCGCCCCACCCGCCGCGGTGAAATCGCCTCCCTGTTCCAGCATGGCGAAGGTCTCGCCGTCGCGGCCGCGCTCGAGGATGAAAGTTATGACGTCCACGACCTCGCCTGGGACTTGGCCGAGCTCCGTGCCGGCGAACGGGTCGCCGCGGGCGGGCGCAGCAGTAGCCGACTCGGGGCTTGCTGCCGCCTGACCTTTAAATCCCTCACGGCCGATGGCTACTTGCGCGACGGCCTGCCCGAGAGTTTCGGGGAAGGCTGCGCCGAGGTACTCCGAGGCTTTGTCCTGCATGGTAAACTCCCGCCGCCCGACGCCGAAGGACGGGGACCTGGCACCGGCGACCTCGAACGCGCCATCCTCGAATGGCGCAGCACGCTCCGACTCATCGCCCATGGCTCCGCCCACCCATGGGAACGCTGGCGCGCCCTGAGTGCCGCCGCCCGCGAGGTCCTCGCGAAGGTCGGCCCCAAGAAAGTCTAAAGCTTACTTGGACGCGATGGCCTTGGCCGCGGCCTTGGCCATCTCGCCCGCCCCCGCGGTATTCGGGTGCACGCGATCCGGCAGCATCGCCGCCTTTTCCAGGAGCGCCGCATGCATATCAATCATACCACAATCGAGCTCTTTAATCAGCGGCCCGAGGCGTTCGATGATTTTCAAGACGTTCTCTTCGTTAATCCCAAAGTTGCCCTTACCAGGCACCGGACAAGGACGGCAGACGTAGACCTTCGGCTTCGACGGTAATTCCTGGAAGGACTTGATGAGGTCACGGTAGTCACCGACGAACTCAGCCTCATGCTTCCAGTTCTGCGGTTTGGTGTCATTGGTCCCGAGCATGATGATGACGATGTTCGGCAGCATCTTCAGCGCTTCCTGGTACTTCTTTTCCTTGCGGTAAGGGTTGTCGCCCTTCTGCAGGAGCGTCCGGGCGCTGACGCCAAAGTTACCGACTTTATACTTCTCACCGAGAAGGGCCTGTAGCTGGTCGGGGTAGCTCTTGCCGCGGTCGGCACCGACGCCCTGCGTGATGCTATCGCCAATGCAAGCGACCTTGATCGGCTCTTCGGCGGCGGACAGGGTGACGAAGGAAAGCAACAAGGTGCAGAGGCCGGCGAAACAAGTACGGAACTTCATGGGGAGTGGGGTAAATACAGGATGCGGGGCTGATTTTCGCGGGCGAGTCCTAAAACATTAGGAAAGGCCACTTTATGGACCCGTTGGACCAGCGATTGGCCTTCCCTTCCCCACGCAATCAAGGCAGGCTCTTACCACAGTCATCCATCCGCATTCGCACGTCGCAAGACGCGAGGAAAGTCCGGACACCATAGGGCAGGATTCCCGCCGCAAGTCGGGGCACGGGTTAAACCGTGACGGACAGTGCCACAGAAAATAAACCGCCGTCCCCGCAAGGGAAACGGTAAGGGTGAAAAGGTGGGGTAAGAGCCCACCGCTCCGAGGGCGACCAAGGAGGCATGGTAAACCCAATCCGGTGCAAGACAAACAGGGACCGCCCGAGGCCGCCCACCAAGGTTCCGGGTTGTCGCACCGCCGCAAGGCGGGTCCGCAAGGACAGAGAAATGAATGCGCAAGGGCTGGCGAGAGCCACCCAGGACAGAATCCGGCTTACAGTGGATGACTCAAAGACGGAGGGCCGAACGGAAACGTTCGGCCCTCCCCCTGTTTGGACTGATAGCGAAGCTTAGCCGCGCTGGGCAATCCCGACGTACTGGCGCTCGGTCGAACCGACGTAAATCTGGCGCGGGCGATGAATCTTCTGCTTCGGGGTTTCCGCAATTTCCTTCCAGTGCGAGATCCAGCCGGGCATGCGGCCGATGGCAAAAATGACGGTGAACATCTCGGTCGGGATACCGATGGCCTTAAGAATGATGCCCGAGTAGAAGTCGACGTTCGGGTAGAGGTTGCGCTGCTTGAAATAGGGGTCGTTGAGCGCAGCGTCTTCGAGGCGCATGGCGATGGCCAAGAGCGGGTCGTTGATACCCAGAACCTTGAGGACCTTATCGCACTGGGCCTTGATGATCTTGGCGCGCGGGTCGTAGTTCTTGTAAACGCGGTGCCCAAAGCCCATCAAGCGGACCTGCTTGGTCTTGTCCTTAGCGTCGGCGATGAACTTCGAGCCATCGTCACCCGAGGCGTGGATTTCCTCGAGCATCTCGATGACGGCTTGGTTGGCGCCGCCATGCAGCGGACCCCATAAGGCGCACACGCCTGCCGAAACGGACGGGAAGAGATTAGCGCCACCGGAGGCGACCATGCGCACGGTCGAGGTGGAGCAATTCTGCTCGTGATCGGCGTGCAGGAGGAGAATCAGGTCGAGCGCGCGGGCGACTTCTGGATGAACGGCGTAATCGGCGTTAGGCTGCGAGAAAAGCAGGTGAAGGAAGTTAGAGCAGTAATCGAGACCTGGCTTCGGGTAAACGGGTGGTTCGCCTTCCTTGGAGCGGTGCGCCAAGGCGGCCAAGGTGCGGACCTTGGACATGAGTACAGCTGCGGTTGCGTCGAACTTCGCCAAGTCATGGGTGCGCTCGTTGGTGCCGAGATCAGGGTAGTAGCAACCGAGCGTGTTCAACGTGGCCGAAAGGACAGCCATCGGGTGGGCATTGCCAGGGAAGCCACTGAGGGCGATGCGCAGGCCTTCGTGCACTTGGGAGTTATCAAGGATGCGGGCCTTGAAAGTGTTCAACTGAGCGACGGTCGGGAGTTCGCCGTAAATCAACAGGTAAGCGGTCTCGATGAACGTCGACTTCTCGGCGAGTTCTTCGATGGAGTAACCACGGTAACGCAAGATGCCCTTCTCGCCGTCGATGAAGGTGACCTTGGACTCACAGGCGCCCGTGTTGGCGTAGCCGTCGTCAAAAGTGATGTAGCCCGTTTCGTCGCGCAGCTTGCGGACGTCGATGCCGCATTCGTGCTCGGTGCCGACAACGATGGGGAGGACGATTTCCTTATCGTCCAGTTTGAGAATGGCGTTTTTGGTGCTCATGGCGGGGGTATGCCGCCATAAGCCTGACGCCTCAGCGGTCAGCCAAAGTCAGGAAATTACGGTACAGTTGCAAGCCTTTGACCTGACTTTTCTCGGGGTGGAACTGGGTGGCCAACACCCGCCCCCGGCGAACACCGCTCACAAAGCGACCCGCGTAGTCCGTCTCACACCAAACCAAGGCGGGGTCGGTCTGGACGACCCGGTAGCTGTGCACGAAATAAAAGGGCTCCCCTTGGGCATTAAGGCCTGCCGTCAGGGGGCTCTCGGCCTTAAAAATGGCTTCGTTCCAACCCATATGCGGGATGCGCAGGCCCGGGGTGGAGGGGAAACGGGTGACAACACCAGGGAAGATGCCCAAACCGGGCACTGCGGCTTCTTCCGAGCGCTCAAAGAGGACCTGCAGGCCCATGCAGATACCCAGGAAGGGTCGGTCTGCGGCAATCCACTCCTTAATGAAGACTTCGAAGTCATTGCGGCGGATACAGGCCATACAATCGGCCATGGCCCCCTGCCCCGGGAAAACCACCGCATCGGCGCCTTCGGCTGCTTGCGGGGTCGCGGCTAGGTAAGCATCCGCCCCAGCGGCCACCATGGCACGGTTGACGCTGCGCAAGTTGCCCATGCCGTAATCAATCACGGCGACCCGAGGGCGACGGCTAGTCCCAGCGGCTTCCACGTTCAGGCAAGCGTACCCTTAGTGCTCGGAACCCGGCCACCCTGACGCGGATCGATTTCGACGGCTGCACGCATGGACCGGGCAAAGACCTTGAATAAAGCCTCCGCGATGTGGTGCGGCTCTTCGCCATACTCGAGCTTCAGGTGCAGGTTGCAGGCCAACGCATTGGCCAGGCCTTGGAAGAACTCCCGCACGAGGGCGATGTTGAAGTCCTTCACCATGTAATTAGAAATCTCGACCTGGTAGACGAGCATCGCCCGATTGGAGAGGTCCACGGCGCCACGCGCCAAGGTCTCATCCATCGGCAGAATGAAGAAGCCATAACGGCGGATACCCGCTTTGTCGCCCAAGGCTTCCTTAATGGCGGTACCCAAGACAATGCCGACGTCCTCGACGGTGTGGTGGTAGTCGACTTCGGTGTCACCGTCGGCCTTGACCTTAAGGTCGATCAGGGCGTGGCGGCTGAAGAGCGTCAGCATGTGGTCAAAGAAAGCGATACCCGTCGAGATTTCGGAAACCCCCGTGCCGTCAAGGTTGACGGAAAGGGTGATCTTGGTCTCGGCCGTGTCGCGACGGATAGTGGCTTGGCGGGCGCCGGTGCTCATACGAGAAAAATCCCTCCCCACTAGGGGAATGTCAACCTCACCCTTCGGACCAAGCCTGTGCCGCCGCGAGAAAAGCGTCCATTTCGGCGGCAGTCCCAACGGTGATGCGCAAAGCCGACGCGGTCAAAGGATGGTTCGGGAAACGTCGCACGAGAATCTTCCGCTCCCGGAAGAACGCGAAGGCATGCTCGCCCGTCGCCGGTGAAGCCGAACGCTGGGCCGAGGCCGGTGTGGCGAGGAGAAAATTACCCGACGACGGTACGACCGACCATCCGAGCGCCACCAGTCCGCTGGTCAACCGCGCGCGCTCGGAGCGGACCTTACCGACGGTCTCATGTAACCAAGCGGTATCCGCTAAAGCCGCAGCCGCCCCGACCTGCGCCAAGCGGTCTAAGTTGTAGCTATCGCGTACCCGATGCAGGATTGTCGCTAAGCCCGGCGGACAGAGCGCATAGCCGGCACGCAGCCCCGCTAACGCGTGGCCCTTCGAGAAAGTCCGCGTGACGACAACGTTCGCGTGCGTCTTCGGCAGTTCCGCACAATCCTCGTCCGCAAACGCGGCATAGGCTTCATCGACCACGAGCAAACCGGGGAATGCCCGCGCGAGTTCGGAGACTTTGGCTGGCGAGAACGACACGCCCAAAGGGGCGTTAGGATTAGTAAGAAAGAAAATGGCGGCGCCGCACTTGGCCACAGCCTCAAAGTCGAAACTAAAGTCAGCACGAATCGGAACCTTCACCACGGCTGCCCCCTGAGACGCGGCGAGCACCGGATACAACGAGTAGCTCGGATCCAGCATGCCAATCGGACGACCGGGACCAGCATAGGCACGGATTAAAATATTCAGTAAGTCATCCGACCCATTGCCCGCCAAGATATCGGCGGCGGGGAAGCCGTGCAACTTGGCCGCAGCCTCGCGCAGGGGGGAAGCGTCGGGCGAAGGATAAAGCCGCAGTGCCGCCCCCTCCGCTGCCACCACCACCCGAATCGCCGCCAAGGCCTGCGGGCTCGGCGGGTAAGGATTCTCGTTGGTGTTAAGCTTAACCCAGCCGCCCCCTTGGGGCTGCTCTCCTGGCGTATAGGCCGCCATCTCCGCAATATGCGGGTTAGGTTCAGGAAGCAAAGAGGACATTAGCGGAGCTTAAGTTTCGTCGCAGCATAGTCGGCCAGTAAGGCCTTGATGGCCGTGCACTCGGACAACGCGAGCGCGCGTTGGGCCAACTGCGTCAGCTCCTCCTTGGTCGAATGTCGGAGCACAAAACGTACCTCGGGAATCGCGGGTGGCGCCATGCTCAGTTCATGCGCACCAAGGCCGATTAACAAAGGCGCCCACACGGGGTCGCCTGCCAACTCTCCACAGACCGCCGCCGCGACGCCGTGCTGGCGGGCCGCCTTAAAGATTCGCTCTAGCGTCCGCACAACGGCGGGATGCGCCGGCTCATAAAGTGCCGAGATGCGTGGGTTACCGCGGTCGACCGCCAAAAGATATTGGACGAGGTCATTGGTGCCCACACTGAAGAAGTCGACTTCGAGTGCGAGGTCCTCCGCCACCGCCGCGACCGAGGGAATCTCGATCATGGCACCCAGACGAATACGCTCCGTGGGCACGATACCTTCGGCGGCTAACTCAGTAGCAACCGACCCAAGTACGGCCTTCGCGCGACGGAATTCCTCGATCCCGGAAATCATCGGGAACATCACCGCCACGGGACCCAACGCAGCGGCGCGCAGGATCGCACGAAGCTGCGGACGGAAGACATCGGGGCGATCTAAGCACAGCCGAATCGCGCGATAACCCATGAAGGGGTTGGCTTCGTCGGTGAGGTCGCCCAAGCGCTTATCACCCCCTAAGTCGAGGGTACGAAAGGTGACTAACCGGCCCCTGGCCTCCCGAACAACCTCCGCGTATTCTTCATATTGCTCGGCTTCCGTCGGCCAGGCATCTAAGCGTAAGTAAAGGTTTTCCGTGCGATACAAGCCCACGCCTTGCGCACAGTAAAGACGGGCGTCTTCGAGGTCCTCCGGGCCACCGATGTTAGCCTGCAAAGCAAAGCCTTCGCCGTCACTCGTGACGTCAGGCAACGCAATCTCGAGCATGACGCGATCGCGGCGGCGGCGGATAGCGAGCTCTTGATCGCGATAGCCCTCTAACGTCGCAGCCGTGGGGTTAATGACCACCGCCCCCGTCTCACCATCGACTAGGATGATGTCGCCTTCCTGGACAGCGTCCATCAAGCCCTTAACGCCGACGACGGCAGGGATCTCCAGCGAGCGAGCCATAATCGCCGAGTGTCCCGTGCGACCGCCTTCTTCCGTCACGAACGCTAACACACCGTCCTCCGGCAAACCCGCGGTCTCCGAAGGCGTGAGGTCGCGGGCAACAACAACCTGTTGACGGGCAGCCATCGCCGCGTGGGCCGGCCGCGTCCCCAACAGATGGTGCATCACGCGGCTGGTGACATCACGGATATCAGAAGCACGCTCACGGAGGAAATCATCCTCCATGCGCTCAAAGATATCGATGTAGCGCTGGACGACTTCCTGAAAGCAAAACTCGACGTTGAAGCCGGTGGAACGAACTTCCTTACTCACGTCGTCGATGAGCGCGACGTCGTCGAGGACGAGGAGGTGCGCGTCGAAGATGGCGGCCTCCGATTCACCCAAACTCTGGGCGACTTCCTGCCGGAGCTTGGCAATCGCCTGACGCGTGGCCTCTAAGGCCAAGTCAAACCGGCTTAGTTCGGCTTCAACGTCGGGTACCTTCTGACAGACGACGATAGCCATCCCCTGCAATAGCAGGTAGGCTGGACCCCGGCCGACGCCTGGGGCGGCGGCGGTGCCTTGGAGTCTAAGCTCCGGCCTGGAGGATTCGGCCTGCATCTCCAGAACAGAAGATTGGCCTAAGGGCGGGAAGCAAGGCGGATAACCGCTTAAGCCTCGTTCAAGCCCGGATCTTCCATGGGCTTGAACATATCGGGAATCGTCAAAGTAGGCAGGGCCATTTCTGGCATCTCCTCTGGCGTCACTTCCGCGACCACGGCAAGCGGCATGGAGTCGGCAGACGGGACGGTCACACCCTCTGGCGAGGCTTCTTCCTCCAAGGCGTCCACCACGTAGAGTATCCGTCCGCTATATTCGGCCGGCAAGGTCACCCGCAACTGAACGAACACGAGGGCGAGAACGCAGGCATGGGCAAAAATTCGCCCCGCGCGCTGAGCGAAACGGGCGAGTCCCGCGACCGCCTGGTTCGCGTCTAAATCGGCCCGACCTCGAAGGAAAGCCATCTGGGCCTTGTGCAAACGCACACGGGCGTGAAAGCGCCGACGAATCTCCGCGGACGCCTGCAGGGCATTACGTAGACGGACCACCTGCTCACGGGAGGCGGTACCATCGAGGTAGCAAAGAATCAGGGACTCCAACTCAGCGTTACTCATTCGCGGAATTCATCTCCCATGAGTTGACGCAAGGCTTCGCGGGCGCGGTTGATACGGCTTTTAACGGTACCGATCGAGAGGCCGAGCTCTTCGGCAATTTCCTCGTACGACTGATTGCGGATGTTGCGCATCGTTAGAATACGAGCGTGTTCCGGCTTTAATTGTTCCATGCACTCGGCCACTTTTGTGACGAATTCGTTATGCTCGGCTTCGTGGCCAGGACCCTGGGAACCGTCCGAGAGGATGTCGTGGAGGGTAGCACCGGGATCTTCCCCGAGGTCCGCATCGAGCGACATGGACTGGTCACGCTTGCGCCGACGCCAGTACCAGTAGCGATTCCGGGCCAGATTCGTGCCGATTTGGTGAATCCAAGTTGAAAAAGTGGCCGTACCGCGGAAGGAAGCTAGGACCCGGTGGGCGCGGATAAAGGTATCCTGCGTAATCTCCTCGGCGTCCTGCCTATTGCGAAGCAACGAGAAGACCTTGGCGAAGATTCGCCCCTGGTAACGAAGGACCAACTCATTGTACGCCCCGAGGTCGCCATTGCGGGCGCGCTCAAGGGCGGACTGGTCGGCTTCGGTTTCCATCGTTTAGGGGTGGCTTTAGGGCGTGTATTTCCTGACAATGGTGCTGACATTGGGTTAGATATCAACTGCTGTCTTCAATCCCCAACCCCTTTAGGAACCATGTTCACCTCCAGTAAGAAAAAGACCCCGTTTCGATGGGTCAACTGCCTGAATGGCCAAAAGGGTTCGGCCGACAGCCTCCCGGCCCGTTTCCCCCTCCCTTCCGCCAACCCCGCCCTCGGTATTTCGGCAGCCGCAGCCGGACTCCTTCTGGAAGCCACCTCGGCGGCACCCGTCTTGGTGAATGGCACACTCCTGCGCCCCAAGACAACCATCACCGAAACGTCCACGGTCCAACTCGAAGACGGGCTCTTCGTAATTTCGGGGAACGAAGATGACCCCTTCGATTCCGTCCAAACGGGTTCATGGGTCCTGTTCGATGCAACCACGGGCGACTTACTGGGCGAGCTACCACCCCAACAACTGCTGGAGTATGCCGCCAACCTCGGCCGTGCGACCGATACACTGGCGTGCACACCCGCCGGCCTCGAAGTCGGCTTCAAACTTTCACAGATCGCATCGCTCCTCACCGTCCGCGAAGAAGTCGAAGCCAAACCGGCGGCACCGTCCGCCCTCACGGCGGAACAAAACAAAGGCGCCCATCTTTGCCCGGTCTGCTGGACGCGCTTCGATGCAGGGGATGCCTTGAGCGTCGCTATCCACGAAGACCTCCGCGGCGACCCCATCCTGGGGGCCGACGCTCGCCTACGCTTCCAACCAACGCGCTTCAACGATCAGGGCCTCGCGCTCGATCCGATGGGCCTAGCCTGCACCGACTTGGCCTGCCCCCACTGTCGCCGCCAACTGCCGCCTGGCTACATGGATATGCCCCATCGCATCCTTTCCGTGATTGGCGCACCGAGTGCTGGGAAATCCTACTACCTCGCGGTCCTGACGCACATACTCCAAGACCGATTGCCCGGAGACTTTGGCCTAGCCTTCAAGGATGGTGACCCCAGCGGCAACATGCTGCTCAATCAAATGCGCAACACGCTCTTCTCGGCCGCCACGCCCGAAGATGCCCTGCTCGGCAAGACCGCACTGGAAGGCGCGACTTACGAGAAGTTGCCCCGCCTCGGGCGAATGGTCTCCCTGCCCCGCCCATTCATCTATTCGCTGGCCCGGCCCTCGGCGAGTCGCGACGAGACGTCGATTGTGCTCTACGATAACGCCGGAGAACACTTCGAACCCGGGATCGATATCCACGACTCGCCAGGGGCGATGCACGTCGCCAACTCGGCCGGCCTACTCTTTCTTTTCGACCCAACGGCCAACGCCCGCTTCAAGGCTAAGTTGATTGGCGTCGATGACCCACAGTTAGCCATCAAAGGCCGGATCGACCAACAGGACAGTATTCTTTCCGAAATGGAGAGCCGCATTAAGCGTGTACTCGGACTAGCCGCCAACGAACGCATCGCCACGCCACTGGCCTTCGTGGTCGGTAAATGCGACACTTGGCAGTTCCTCCTGTCCTCTCCGCTCGAGCCAGTGCTGAGCGCCGGCAAACTCAACCTCGAGGCCGTGCGTCGAAATTCTGACCGCGTCCGCACGGTCCTCGTCAGCCTCTGCCCTGGTCTGGTGGCGACGGCCGAATCACTCGCCAGTGAAATCTGCTACTTCGCTGTCACTTCCTTCGGCCACCAGCCAACGGTTCTCACCGCTGGCCCCAACAAGGGCCGCATCGCCCCCGACCCCCAGCGCCTCGCCCCCGCCCATGTCGAAGAGCCCGTCTACTGGCTGCTCCACCGCTCGTCCCCTGAACTGATTCCCAGCCGCTAACGTTTTCCATGCCCCTGCAACTGATTTTTACCTCCGCCCCCCGCGGACTTGTCGCCGGCCGTTCCGGCTTCTGCACCGTCGCTCGGCATGCCTCGCTTTCGGAACGACTCACGCAGCAACTCGAAGCACTGGGTACACCGCACGACGCCGCCGAGGGGGAGACCTTCACCTTCCGTCGGCTCGAAGCTGGCAGCCAAACTTGGTATGTGCTGTCGCGTTTCGTCGCTCGCGGTCTCGACTACTCGCAACGCGATAATCGCCTCGCGCACCACGTGGTATTTACCGCCGAGGAAGCCGCTGTCCTCCCGCCGCCCGCGGCAGTAGCACTGCGCTGGAACGACTGGAAAGACACTTGGAGCGAAGAGCCGACCTGGCTCAAAGAAGACACCCGCCCACTCCCGCTCGCCAGCCACCCTGTACTTACGCCGGCCGCTGGCTGGCGTGAATTCGCCGGCACCGGCGCTAAGGCCGCGTGGCTGGTCAACGCCTCCGGCGCAGCTTCGGTATCATTACTGAACCCGCCGAGCTCCGCGCAGTTACTCCGCCTACTCGCGGAATCCTCCGCCTTGCTCGGCCGTGCCGCTTGGTCCGCCACGTTTACGACTAACGCCGCCAAAACCGGGGCCGATGGCTTCGATTGGGCCGTGGGGTACGCCTCGGGACGTCCCACCATCGACCTCGCCCAAGCGGCGCAGCTCACCGCCCCCGCGGGCGAACTCGCCCGCGTCGCCGCGACTGGCGCAGGCGCGACCGCCCCCGCTTCCGCTAGCCCAACGGCTTCCTCGCCGCGCCGAACCAACTCCGCCAGCGCCCCTGCCACCGCCTCCAATGCCGTCACGATTGCGGTCGTGAGCCTCCTCGTGCTTGTCGCCGCCGGCCTCGCCATTGCTTACTTCAGTAAAGCCGAAAAGAAGGTCGTCGAGACCACTAAGCCCACCCCACCGCCGATTGACTCGACGGCGGCCGATGAACTCCTCAAGGCCAACCGCGCAATCACCGATGTCGATAGTTTCATGGCCCGCAATGACTTCGTCGCCGCTGGTAAACTGTGGATCGAGAGCTGCAAACTTTCGCCGACCTTTGCCGCCCGCTACCGGGAGCAATACTTACCGCGCCTGAAGTCGAAGTTCGCAGAGACGACCACGGCCAGCCTGCTGGGTCGACTCGAAAGCCCGACCGCGACCGCCAACCGTAAAGGTATGCTGGAAATCGCCGAAGACGCGGCCGAAGCCATCCGCATAGGAATAGCCCTCGAAGTCACTAAAGATGCCGCTTGGGAAGAACTCAATCGCATCCAAGCCCGGGCCCAGATGGTCGGCAACTTAGACGTCCGACCCATCATCCTAACCCAAGGCGAATGGCTGACGGCCGACCTCGGACCAAACTCACCTTCGACCGCCGAATTCAAACTCAGCATGGCCGCCGCGGAAAAAATCGGCCGATTCATTGACGCCACCGGCGCCAACAAAAACAAGGCGATCAGCGCCCGTATTCGCCTACTTCCGCTGGAGTCCTTCCACGCCCGCGAAGAGAAGACCAAATACCAGACCGCGGAAATCCGGAACGGCAGCCAAGCCAATTGGATTGAAGCCACGAGTAACTCCGGCCGACAGCCCATCATCATCGGCGTGGGCTCCCGCCTCAACACGGTGACGCTGAACTTCGCCGATAACTCCGCCTCGCAGCTCCGCGACACTAACCAGTTAATCGAAATCGAGTTGGCCGACGGGTCGCACCAGACCATCGCGCTCATCGCCAACGTCAAGGCCCTCCGCCCGCTCAATCTGGGCCTCGCCGCGCTGAAGTCGGACGTCGACACTGGCGTGGTCCACGCGGCCGCCTGGGCGGAACCGATCATCAATTCGTTCATCGCGTCCAACGGCTCACTTGGGCTTTACCCTGCCGGTCACGATTTCCCTGATCGCGACCTCGCGTCAATCCGTGCAACCAAGTCCCTACTCGATACCGACCTCGTCCGCCTCGAACGGAAGTCCGGGCCAGGCGCGCCTTCCTACGATGAAGTCAAAGCCCGTCGGAGCGCCTTCACGGCACAAGATTTCGTGAAAGCCGGCGCCCCTTGGAGCCTCCGGACGGTTTCACCACGCGGTGAAGAGGGTCTCCTCCTCGTCGAATTCCGCTAAGCCCGCATGCTGACTGAACGCCTCATCGCCCGTATCCGCGGACAGCTCGAAGTCGGCACGCCCGACCTCGAGGCGCGCTCGCTGGCCGGCGAATACGCGACGCTCTGCCAGCGCACTCGCGAACGGCTGGAGCAATGTGCGGCCCTCATCCGGACTAGCAACGACCACGCCGCCCTCCAAGTCGCCGAATCGGAACCCGACCTTCTCGGCCTCTGTGCACTCTTAAGTTTCGCTGATTCGGAACGCTGGCAAGCGCTCTGCCGTGAACGCGGCCTGCCGACCGGTTTTCCGCTCGACGACCAGCATATTCTCGCGGTCGAAAGCCTCTACGGCAAAGTGATTGGCGAAAACCATCCGCTCTACCGCGACTACCGGGAGGCCATGCGCCAACGTGACGAAGAAAGCGCGCTGACGGTCCTGCGCTCCATCGCCCGCATCAATCCCGATGATCCGACGGCACGCTCCGAACTGACGCGCCTATCCAGTAAGTTCCTTCGCGAATCGCTGGGCAAGGTCCTGCAGCTGTTCGACCAAGGCTCACCCCGGGAGGCCGTGGAGTTGATGCATCGAATGGAGCGCTTCGGGGCTCTCCTGCTGACGAACGAGCCACGCTGGGATGACGCCCTCGCGCGTCGCATCGCCCATCTTCGCGACAAAGCCCACGAGCAGATTAGGGACCTCCTCCCTGAAGCGCGCACTGCCCGCGACGCCGACCAATGGGAAGCCTGTGCTCATCACTTAGGCCGAATCCGTACGCTGGAACGAGACCACCTCGTCATCCTCGATGCGACGGATTTAGCGGAGCTGACCACGCTTGAAATCTGGGCCGGCGAACTTGCCGCCACAGCGGAAGCCGAAGCCTCCCAACGGGCCGCCCTCGAAACACTGACGAAAGAATGGGACCTTCTCCGTCAAGAAGCTAGCCGCGGCTCCTCCCCCGCCCTGCTGATTTCACGCCTCAACGCGTGGATTGAAAAGGCAACGCCCCTCGCCGACCGCTTGCCCGAAGGGACCGTTCGCGAAGCCCGCGGCGTCCGCCAACTGACCCGGGCTCGACTCAGCCGTCGCTACGCCATCTTGACGACTTCATGGGTCGTAGGCCTGCTCTGCTTGCTACTCGGCGCCTTCTGGTGGCACTCCCAAGAGGGTAAGGCCCAAGAAGCCGCCGATCGCTTTACGGAAATCCAAGCCCTGGTGGAACGCTGGGACAACGACGGCGCCATGAGCAAACTCGCGAAGCTTAAGGATGACCATCCCGTGTTCATCGCGAGCGAGGAAATCAAGGCGAACACCGAAGAGCTCCGCCGGAAAGCGGTCGCCCAAGCCGAAACGGAACTGCAACTGAAGACCGAGGCCATCTACCTGGAACAGCGCCGCAAAGAAGGCATCACACTTGCAAATTTCGCCCCTGTCACCCAACGGGCCAAGGCGTACGTCAGCGAACTCGCAAAGGTTGGTCCCGCCGCCGCGGCTCGCTTACAAACTATCCTGCCTGACCCAGCCGCCATCCTCGCTACCTGCACCAAGGTCAGCGAAGAAAGCCGCAACGACCTCTTGGCACTGCGACGACAACTCAAAGTAGCGCTGGGTGAAGACGAGACCGTCGTCAACCTACCCCGGGCCAACGATGCCCTGGAAAAGTTGCGCGCCCTCCTGACGACCCTGACCGCCGCTGGCCTCAAAGACCTCGACGAGGCCTTCGCCGAAACTGACCGTGCGGCCCTCCGCCTCGAAGCTGACCAGAAATCCGTCAACGCAGTCCGCGGACTGGCAGATTCCGGCGACTTGAAGGCCTACCTCGATGCCTTGGCGGCCGTCGCCGTAACCTCAAAGGAAAATTCCGACCTCCGCAAGCGCGCCAGTTTCATCACCGAACGCGCGGAGGCCCTCCGCAACCTCCCCCGCTCCACCCTCGCCCCCCGAGTGGGCGTGATGTGGGATGGCTTAGCGAAGTCCGATGCCAACGGCGTCTTCCAACCCGACGAACTCCTCGCCTCCGAAGATAAGGTCATCCGCGCGCTAGCCGACGATAAGATGACTGCCCGCTTGCGAAAATATAATGTCCGCGAGCATAGCCGCGGGGGCGACCCACGCATCATGCGCCAGGTCTTTATTGCCAGCGAAATCTCCGTGCAGCGCAACCTGATCAGCGGCGGGATGGAGACTGTCCGAACCGCCAAGGAACTCAGCCGAGACGGTACCTTGATCGAGTCATCCTGGAGCTGCCGCGAGTTTAATGGTGCTAACGGGGAAATCACGAAATCTGGCGAGGACCTTTTAGAAGGCCTGGTGATTCCCGAACTCGACTACCTGCGCCAGTTCAGCCGCTTCTACGACCTCAAGGCCGGCAAGATGTCGGAACCCCTCCTACGTAAACTTGACCTCATCCGACGCAGCCCCACCCCGCACCTCGAACTGCGGGCTTACCAGATGCAGGAACTCTTCAAGGTGGCCAGCCAACGACCCGAGGCTTGGGGCCTGCTTTACTCGCCTTCGGCCCAACGCGACGCTGACCAACTCCGCCGCATCACGCAAAATGCGCTGAGCCCTTACGACTTCCTCTTTAAGGATAAGTGGGCCGACGTTCAACTCGAGCTCCGTGCGTTCCTGACGCGCCAGACGGGGGCGACGTACGCCGAGGAAGCGCGCTTCTGGCGCCGTACGCTGGGCGACCTGCAATCTAAGAAGCTGATTTTTGTTGGTACCGTGGGCCGCGACGGCAAGCCGGCGCTGCGCGAAATACTCAAGAACGGGACACTCTACGGCCTAGATAGCGACGGCAAGCCCGCCCAGCTCTTCCGCGCCGATGCCACGGGCAACCTGACGCGTGTCAACGAACCCGCCCTCCTCTCGCCGCTCCTCCGCCTCTCTGGCACCGTCACCGAATCCGCCCAAGCGGCCGGCATCCCGGCCGGGCTCACCCCGCCCGACGGCGGCTGGGAATCTATCCTACAAGGACGCGACCTCTAAACCATGGCCAAGCCCGACCAATTCCGCCTGCGCTGGAAAGGTGCTGTCACCGGCCCCTTCGCCTTGGCACGTATCAGTGAAATGCTCCGTGCCGGCGAAATTAGCTTAGTGCACAATATTGAAGTCAGCGGATCGTGGGTCACTATTCGTGATTACTTCCGAACAATCGGTCTCAACCGTGGCTCACTGCTCCCACCGATTAGCCCGTTCACTGCGCGCGACGACCAGGACCTACCGCCCCCACCCCCTGGCGCTGAGGGCACTATCCTCCGCGCACCCGAGACAGCCGCATCATCGCCCGCGTCTGCCGCCGGCGAAGCACTGGAGCGCAATGTCCGCGAAGGGTATCTCTGGTGCGGCTCGACGTTCCTCTTCCCGCCGCTCTTCGCGGTCGTCGTACCGCTCTGGGAAAAGACCGTCGGCACGCTCCCGTCGTCATCTAAATATACGCTGTTTATCTTCGCGACGCTGCTCGGCTGTAGCCTCCCGCTGTGGTTAGTCCAACGGGTGGGCCGTCAAATCAGCCAAGAGGGTCTGGCCGAAATCTCCCAGGCCCAAAGCCGCCTCTGCCTCGTTTTAGCAGGCCTAGGTGCGGTTTTTTGGCTTTTTATGTTCTGGTTCCTCGCCAAGCCCAGCCTCTAAGGGACGCAATCGGCTTGACGCACCGCCCCTCTCCCTCTGAAAACACGACCCGGTTTACGGTAGCGTAGCTCAGTTGGTTAGAGCGAGGGACTCATAAGCCCTAGGTCGGCAGTTCAATTCTGCCCGTTACCACCAAACCGAAGTTTTTAGCCCCAAAGTGCCGCTAGCCCGGCCTGGGAATTCACAGGGTACAAAGCAAAAGACCCTAGCCAAAGAC
>Ga0209500_10000666_pt1 | contig 28588 bp, 35 predicted proteins | sample S_140212_EF_Meta_FD_187323 | JGI IMG/M metagenome (GOLD analysis project Ga0209500, IMG submission 187323) | Freshwater microbial communities from Lake Simoncouche, Canada to study carbon cycling - S_140212_EF_MetaG (SPAdes) (version 2) | ecosystem: Environmental > Aquatic > Freshwater > Lake ...
AAGGCAAGAATATTGCCAGTATGGCACTGAATGAAACTGTAGCAATTGGTACCAAAGCGGTACAACAAGCTATACCTGGACAAGTAAGGTCCATGCAAGCTCGCCAGACAGGAATGACTTTCCCGACGCCAACTAACCCAATTAACTAATAATCGATTATGAGCAGTATCAATTACACAAATTACAATGTTGATCAAACTGTGCGAGTGTTTGACAACTTTTACAAGTACGATGTCAACATACCCGTTGACGAATATGATTCTGTCAACAGTTATTTTAAAAGTGTCATGACCACAAAACAAGCCGCTGACAATTTTACAGTAAGTTTGTTCCAAGTAGCTGAAAATACAAAGATACCGGCAATGACCTTGCTTCAAAGTTTTCAAACTGACAATACCGGGTTGAATCTCAATCTCAACATGGCCTACTATCTCAATTGCATACGCAATCGTGCCACGTTGTTGGGAGTAGGATCACCGGTTGCACCAAACTTTTATGCCGCTAGAAATGTGGTGCAATAATGGCACACTGGGCACAAGGCACATACACTGTAGTTAATCGTGCCAAGTACGTGGGCAATGGTGAACCACGCTACAGATCAGGTTGGGAATTTAGTTTTATGAAGTTTCTAGATTCAAACGATGCTGTGCTACAATGGGCTAGTGAATCAATTGCTATCCCATATCGTCATCCGTTGACAGGCAAAATGTCAAGATACATCCCGGACTTTTTGATCACTTATCGCACCAAAAATAATCAAATGCGGGCCGAACTGATTGAAATCAAACCCAAAAAGCAAAGTGTAATTGAATCAAAAATGAGCTCCAAAGACCGGGCTATAGTTGCTATTAACTACTGTAAATGGGCGGCCGCCCAGAAGTGGTGCAAACAACAAGGATTAACTTTTCGTGTGATTACAGAACAAGACATGTTTCACAACGGTCGAGCGTAAGCCACTAAATATTGGCATGACACGCAAACTTCAAGAACTCTTTGATCTGCCCCCGACCACACAAGAAGTAGACACAGCCGTGCCCGCTCTTCCCACCAATAGAGAAACACTCAGAACACTAGACGATGCTATTGACAAAATCGATGCTGCCTTGCCCGATGTGCGTGGGCTGGATGCTACTGATCAAGAAATGGATGAACTCAGTAACATGGCCAAAGACAGTTACAAAGATCTCATGGACTTGGGTTTTCAAGTGGACTCAAGATTTGCCAGTGAAATATTTGGAGTAGCCAGCAATATGCTGGGACATGCTATCACAGCAAAAACAGCCAAACTGGACAAGAAACTTAAAATGATTGATTTACAATTAAAGAAAATGCGATTGGATCAAACAGCCAACAAAGATCCCGAAGCTACACAGACAGCACACGGCATGGTTTTGAGCCGTAACGATTTACTTGAGCGTTTGATCAAAGGTAAAGACCAAAACGCACAAAAAGAATAAATATACAACAGGATACTGAACATGAAACCATTTGCAAAATACCTAGCCGAATCGGAACGTACATATAACTACCGCATCAAAGTGGTCGGCGATGTGCCCGCAGGCTTTTTCAAACAACTTCGAGACAAGTGCTCGCAATTTGACATTGTCAAGATGGGCGATGCCAAAAGCGCACCAGTGCGTAAAGTAATTCCAGACTTTCCAGCTTTTCCCAATCAGCCCATGAGCATTGTGGACGTGGAATTTCGTTATCCAGCAATTGAACCACAAATCAAACAGTTGGCACAATTGTTGGGTATGGATCCCAATCGTGTTGTGATGATGACCACGCCATACGAAGAAAGCATGGACACTGAGAGCGATAAGATTGCGGATCAAAACAAAGACTTGTTGGATACTCCATATCCTGCTCCGGATGCTGAACAAAAAGCACTCAAGAAAGATTATGCAACTGGTCCTTATGACCATGCGGTATTAAAAAATGCATACCGTTCAGATTTCACAGTAGCTGGAGGTAAGACACCACCTGCTAAAACCACAAATGAATTGCCAATGGGAGATAAGAGTCCTATGAGTAATATCAAGCGTCAACCCAAGCCAGCCACTGGCGCAAACCCAAGAGGATAATATAAAATGACATTTTTCTATGACTTAAACAAAAAGCTGGACGAGATTCGTGCTACACCATCAACTACACACGGTCAACTCAATGAGCAGGCAGTGTCTGCTACTCAACCCAAGAGTAAGTTAGCACAAACACTCAACGAGCGTGACATGGGCAAACACAACAATGCTACTACAGGTTTTGCGGCTTTGGCCAAGAAAACAGGTGGCGGTGAAAAAGGCGCACGTATTGCTGGAGCACAGTTGGCAAAAATGCGAGCCAAAGGACAAGTTGAAGAAAGTGGCATGGAAGAAAGTGCTTTCCAGGCAGCCATTGGTAAAAAGAAATATGGCGATCAAGGTATGAAAGCCTTGCAAAAAGCAGGCCGTGATCATGCTAGTGCTTCGACCATGAGCAACATTCGCAACAAGTATGACAAGTATGATGAGAGCATGGCAGATGAAGGCAATGCATTTTCGGGTGCAGTAGTTAAAGCCAAAGCTGATGGTATTCAACCTGGTGAAAAGATTCGTGTTGGTGGCAAAGAAATGCCGCTTAAAGAAAAAATGTCACCAGCTAAGGCACAAAATTTTGCTGCACTAGCACCTCCCAAAGACAAAATTACTTTTGCCGACAAGATTGCTGGCGCTAAAAAAGAAGTTGACGAAATGCTAGGTGATGTGGCCGCAGAAGCAATTAAAAGTGCATTAAGTGGCAAACAAAAACAACTTGACAAAAACAACAACGGCAAACTAGATGCCAATGACTTTGCTATGCTTCGTAAAGGCGGCAAGAAAGAAGTTGCTGACGAAGAAAATGATTTCACAGCACACAAGCGTCCTCAAGTTGAAAAGCCTAAAATTGGCACAATCACACATGGACACAAACATGATACCAAGCACACAGCCACAGGCCGCATGGTAACACGTCGTACAGATGCACAAGGCAACAGCGTTGGTGCCGAAGATGATACTGCCACAGACAATGCACCACGTGGACGTGGTCGTCCAAAAGGTGCCAACAAAGGACCCGAGCGTGTGACAGCTAATGCTACCAAGCACAAAGGCGGCCGCAAAATGGCTGACGAAGAATTTGATCCAGCTGATCGCGGTGAATACGATCAAGAAGGCGAAATGGCCAAAGATGACATCAAGACTATTGTACGTCATGCACAGGCTTTGGAAAAGATTCTAGGCGATAACGACAACTTGCCAGAATGGGTACAATCTAAACTGGCCAAGATTGAAGGCATGATGACTTCGGTGGATGACTACATGCAAAATCAAAACAGCGAAACAACAGATGAATCACGTACAGAAGTCAAAGACAAACAAGGCCAAGTTACCAGCTGGAAAGAAGAAGGTGATTGGAAAAAATCTCCCAAGAGAAGTCCAGAATCTGCTCGTGGCAAAGTAACACATGCAAGCGACAAAGCACGTCGCGAAACAGAAAATTTAAGCAAAGAAAAAACTTCTACTCGTGACGACCATGCTGAAAAAGCCGGTAAAAAAGTCGCCAAAGACATTGAGTACGACGAAGGTCACAAAGGTAAAGACGATGACAAGGCAGAAAAAGCCGGCAAAAAAGTTACCAAAGACATTGAGTACGACGAAAAGAAAGACAAACCTAAAAAAGTCAAAGAACAAGGCGGAACAGATACCCCCACAGCATCAAGTGGTTTCAGCTACGGACAAGGCATTTATGATTCAATGAGTCGTGAACTTGAAAACATGATTGCTGAAAGCATGAATGTTAGCATGAACATGAGTACAGATCCCAATGGCGGTCCAGAAAAAAGCCTAACTGTTACTGCAACAGATGATGATGCATTGACACTGGGCATGTTGCTGAAAAACGCTGGCATGGGCGGTGAACACCCAAACGTTGAAGGCGGTACTGAAGTAGAAGTACACAGTGCAGAAGACCTTGCTGATCAAATTCGTCAAGCCGAACACAATCATGATGGAGCATCATTTGGTGGTGAAGAAGTGTGCGATGCATGCGGACAAGCACCTTGTGGATGCGACTCAGTTGATGAAGCCTATGGCGACACCGACGAAACATTAAACAATCCTGATTGGCCCACAAATACCGAAACCAATGCAGATGCATTGCAATATTCGGGTGGATTAGATGGACCCAAATCAACTGGACAAACAACTATTCCTGTTATTGCAGGACAAGATGAGCGTATGGGTGCAGATGATTTGCATCGTTTGCGTGAAATGGCTGGCCTTACTCGGGAAGGCAAAGTTGTTGATGCACTCAAATCAGGTGCTAAAAAAGTTGTCGACACACTCAAAGGTCCTAACGATGATGAGTTGTTGTCAAAATTAGAAAAAGAAACTGGTGGCAAACGTCCTGAAAAGAAGGATGACAAAAAAATGGAAGAAAGTATCTTCTCATTGACCAACCAATGGAAAACTTACAAGGCTCAATAATATGTCAACACAACCTTTTACAACAGGCTTAACAACACCCCCTGTGATTAATCCTCATAGCCCAGCCTCTAATGGATATAAACAACAACCTGTGTATATTCCTGGAGTGTTGGATCAAACACGCAACTTGTTTCAACCAGTTGTTAGCGAACCACCTAAGGACGCAAAATAATGGCCGCCGTTCAAGTTGTTAATACCACAGGTAGCGTGGCCTGGACCACAGACAAAGTAGAATTTGCTACTACGACCGCCAACGTCACATTTCAAGTTAGTTTAACACAAACAACATGGACTAACACCAATGGCATCACAGCAAATACTACAATGGCAACAGGCAATTTGTATGCCAACGTTATTCAAGTTCCGGGAAACTCTGTACAACAATATTATGTTGGATCAGGTAATTTTTTAAATATTGTGGCCGGATCTGGATTCTCAGCCACAGCAATGGGCACCAACACATCTGGAACATCCGGTGTGTACGGATCAACCTCAAGTTAATTGTGCGAGCTCAAGAGTTTATTGCCGAAGACGCTGGCAAGCGTGGCGGAACAAGAGCTGCGGCCAACCACGAATTTGAAAGAGCACATCCCGGTCTAGTGGGTCCAGGCGGCAAGGGAGATGTGTATTGGGGTCGTTATTACGATCACTATCGTGTGGCCACATTGGCCGGCATGGATCTAGATGAATTAGAAAATTCAAAAGACATAAATTTCTTTGGCAATTTGCCTATTTTTAGTGCCTACACAGAACATGATCGTAAAAAACTCATAGCAATCATGAAAAAACTAGGTATGAAACCCAAAGATTTTATCAGCCACGGCAGTCACGAACCTGACTACGTGAATCACTCAAGCCCTGTCACAGCCTTCAAAGGCTACAAAAAATAATCATGTGCATAATCCTTGCCAAATACTTTGACGGTATTGGATGGACCGGTGCCAAAAATCGCGACCGTAACTATACTCCTGCATTGGATTTTATCGAAGACAACAGCCACGGTATTCAACGCATGATGATGCATGATCAAGTGACCGGCTACAAAGAAGGTGTAAACAACCTTGGCATCAGTATATTAAACACCAGTCTAGATGTGTATGATGACGAAAGAGAAGTTGAAGCTGGAACTACAGAATCCAGCCCCGACGGGAAAATTATTGCCGAAGCATTGTTACAAAACACTGTGCAGGATGCAGTCAAGTTACTGATCAAAAGAAAATTAGGCGGTTGTACTATTGTTTTTGATCAAAATGAACTGTATCTAATAGAAGCTAGTGACTGGGATGGCAAAAAACCATTTGAACATATTGTTAAAAAAATCCCTAACTCCGAAACAGTAACAAGAACTAACCATGGCATTTGGTTACCCGAAGCAGGATATCAACGCCGACCCAACAACCGGAGTGAAACTCTAAGCAGAATTAGCAGTGAAACCCGCCTTGCACTGGCCGAAGCAGTGGTGGCCACTGCCGAAGAACCCGAAGATCTAGTGGATGGCATGTGTCAAGTGTACATAAACGATCCTCAACTAAATATAATGCGGACCAGCACAGAAGGTAAAAAAATGCGTACTACTAGTCAGCAATTGTGTGTTCCTAGAGAACGAACACTATATTGTCGCCCAGTTAGCAGTCATTTGCAGTTTGATTTCTGGGGGCTAAATCGACCAGATACTGATGTTTGGGTAGAGATATTGAGTAATCGAGCATTGTGGCAGAATGTCAAAGGTGATCCTCCGTTTGGGCACATGAAATTGAAAGATGTAGAATGAGAGCAAAAGAATTTGTAGCAGAAGCAAAATTTGGTAGTGCCCAGGACATTCCTGCGGATTTTAAAAAACTTCCAAAAGCTCATGCATCGGCTATGAAAGGTATGATCAGCATGCCCGACATTTCAATGACCAAACAAGGCGGCAGTCCTTATACACAATGGCGTTTCGGTATTGCCATGGCAGGTGCTCCAGATTATCCTACAGAACCCGCTGGTGCGTTTGCCGGAGATCCGCTGTTGGCAACATACAGTGATGCTGATTTGGACATAATCAATGCCGCGGCCAAATCAGTAGGAGCCGGAGAAGTCAAAAAATTAACTGACAATCGTAGTACCGAAGCCGAGCATGTAAACAAAACAAGTCCAGTAACAGGATTTAAAGGTTACAAATGAGAGCCCGTGAGTTTATAACTGAAGAAGCAAAATTGCCCCCAGAGCAGGCAGATCCTATGAATCATGTGTTTGTATTACCCGGGGTGACATCTAGTGATCCGTATCAAATATATCGACTGGGAGTTGCAATGGCTCGTGCTAGAAGTGATGCTGGGCCCGACAAAATTCCCAACATGCCTGAATGGTCAGCAGAAGCTGCATTTGGCGAAGATGCTGTGATTGCCGGATTTGATGATAGTGTTGGACCAATTATTGATCAAGCATTAAAAATGGCCGGCTTGCCTGCTAAAAAAATACAAATAAGCACACCAAACAGCCTAGAACCTGCATCAATAAACCATACTAGTCCTGTAAAGCAATTTAAAGGTTATTGAATCGCCTGTAACTAAATATACACATATATTTAAAGGTTACACATGAAATTACTTTTATCCGTGATTCTAGCACTAGTTGGTTTCCCTAGTCATGCCTGGGATCAACGAGCCCCACTCTCTCCACAAGCCTGTGCCATACACTCACCATATGGTTTTGCACAAACAGCGAGACCTGCTGTTCCTATTTGCCGTGAAGCATACTTTGTGGCCTATGATGCACCTGTAAAGATTCCAGTGTATGTTGCTTATACTCTAACTCCTCCCAATGCATTAGGTTGCGTAGCACGTACCAATGCATTTGTTGCTGATCAAAGTGTTCCAGGCGGTGCCAGACCTGATGACTATTCGGGCACAGGATACGACAAAGGACATGCCGCTCCGGATGGCGACTTGAGTTGGAGCCAACAAGTAGAATACGAATCATTCCTAATGACCAACATGTACCCACAACACGGAAGTCTCAATCGTGGCATTTGGAAACTGTTAGAAACAGCAGTACGTGGTTGGACAGTACAACTTAATCAACCCTACACCATTTATGTTGGTGCAGTATATGATGGTAGTGACCCCACAATTGGTAATGGTGTTATTGTACCACATGGTTACTACAAGATTGTGATCAACAATGCCACAAAACAAATTGCAGGTTGGGTATTCCCACACACTAAACCATATGTTAATCTAGGTAACGACTTGACTAAATTTCGTTTGCCAGTAAGCCAAATACAAACGCAGGCCAAGGTGCATTTTGCATTTCCCCCAGGAGCTATTGAAATCAACCCAGGTCAAGAGTGGCCTGTGGACTTTGGTGCATTGACCAATGCCAAGCGAGCCAAATGTGGAAAAACCGCAGAATAATTATCCGGTCTATCCTGAGGACAATGGATACGACCGTTTTAGAAACCCTTACAGCCCTGTATAACGCATGAGCAATTTCTATTGTGCCGCTCCTTGGCGTGGGCTTCACATCAATCCCAAGGGCAATGTCAAAACTTGTTGTGCCGGCAACCCTAACATGCTGGGCAGTCTTGAATCAAATACAATAGAAGAGATATTAAATTCTGATCTCATGGGCGAAATACGACAAAGTTTAGCACAAGGTCAACCACACAAAGAGTATTGTAGTAATTGCATAAAAGCAGAAAGACTTGGCGGCGGGTCAGAACGTAATTGGCATAATAATACAAATCCCGACTTTGATTATACCACAGCCGGCGATCAATATCATTATCCTGTTATTTTTGATGTGCGTTGGAATACCACGTGCAATTTAAGTTGCAATTATTGTAGTCCTATTTGTAGTAGCAAATGGGCCAGCATTAAAAATATCCCAGTTAAATCAGGCACACGACCTTATTACGAACAAGTATGTGATTTTTTAGAACAACATCGTGATCACATACATGAAGTAGCACTGGTCGGCGGGGAACCTTTGTTGCTACCAGAAAATGAACGTCTATTAGATGTTATTCCAGAGTCAGTTATCGTTACACTAATTACAAATATGAGCGTAGACTTAGAAAAAAATAAAATATTTAAAAAGTTAAGTCAACGTAAACGAGTCGGATGGAGCATGAGCTTTGACAATATTGAACAACGTTTTGAATATGTTAGATATGGAGCCAACTGGAACTTGCTACAACAAAATCTACAAACTGTTAAATACCTTATGCAAAACAATGGTCATTGGGGAGGAATACACGCAGTTTATAACATTTATAATGCCACTAGACTTTGTGAATTTAGACAATTTGCCGAAGATAATAAAATAACAGTATTATGGCAACATTTATTTCAACCTGAATATCTAGACACAGGGTTACATGGCACTAAAATAGCCAAGTTGGCTATAGATGAAATACACAAATTTTATCAATTAGAAATTGCTACAGATGTTGAACGTGTGTTTTTTGATCAGGCCTTAACAAAATATAACCAAGCTCAAGATAATCCAGCAATGCAAACAAAATTTCAAAAACACATACGTGATATTGAAACTGTTTATCATCCTGATAAGGCAGGTGAGTTTGCACGTTTATGGCCGGAGTTGATATGATAGCAGGAATGAAATCAAATACACTTGATACAGTATTGGTCAAAGCACCACACCGCAAAGAATCGTTTACTGATCAAGAACTTGTGGAATTTGCTAATTGTGCCCATCCAGTGACTGGACCATTGTACTTTATGGATCATTTTTTCTGGATCCAACATCCCACACGTGGTAAAATGTTGTATCAGCCGTTTGATTACCAACGAAGATTGATTGAAACCTATCACAACAATAGATACGGAATTGCATTGATGCCCAGACAAACAGGCAAGTCGACCAGTGCTGCTGGATATTTGTTATGGTATTCTATGTTTGTGCCAGATTCGACTGTGCTAATTGCCGCACACAAATACACAGGGGCACAAGAGATCATGCAACGTATTAGATACGCATATGAATTGTGTCCCAATCACATTAGAGCAGGAGCCACAAGTTACAACAAAGGTAGTTTAGAATTTGACAACGGAAGTCGTATTGTATCAGCAACAACTACGGAAAACACCGGACGTGGTATGTCTATATCATTGCTGTACGCTGACGAATTTGCATTTGTGCGACCCACCATTGCCCAGGAATTCTGGACTTCGATTAGCCCTACACTAGCAACAGGCGGTAAAGCAATTATCACAAGCACTCCCAACTCAGACGAAGATCAATTTGCTCTGCTTTGGAAAGGTGCAAACAAAATTGAAGACGAGTACGGCAATCTTAGACCCAATGGGTTAGGAATAAATGGATTCAAAGCATTTAGATCACGCTGGCAAGAACATCCAGACCGTGATGAAAAGTGGGGACATGAACAACTGGCCCAACTAGGCGAAGATCGTTTTCGTCGAGAAATGGAATGCGAATTCATTATCAAAGATGAAACACTAATTGCACCTACTAAGCTGATTGATCTAGAAGGAATTGAACCCAGCAAAAAAACTGGACAAGTGCGATGGTATCGCCCTATTGATCCTGAAAAAATGTACATTGTGGCACTAGACCCTAGTTTAGGCACCGGAGGTGATCCTGCGGCTATACAAGTGTTCGAAGCTGACACTACAGAACAAATAGCAGAGTGGAGACACAACAGAACTGATATACCTACACAGGTACGTATACTGGCAGATATTATTAAAGAGTTAAATTTTGTGGTCAAAGACGAAAAACGAGTTTACTATTCAATAGAAAACAACACCATTGGTGAAGCCGCACTGATTAGTATTGCTGAATATGGGGAAGAAAATATCCCTGGGTACTTCCTTAGCGACAATTCAGTCAGTGGTACAAATGGGAGAAGATTCCGCAAGGGATTTAACACCACAAACAAAGCAAAAATCACAGCCTGCAACAAACTTAAAATTCTAATAGAATCTGGGCGTATGAAAATACACAGTAAACCTTTAATAAGCGAGCTCAAAACATTTGTGGCACATGGAACTAGTTATGCAGCCAAGCCCGGGGAAACTGATGACCTAGTAATGGCCAGCTTGTTGGCCACTAGAATGTTAATATTGCTCCAAAGTTATCACAGTGAACTTGATACTCACTTGAAGGATCATGCAGACAATATCATTGAGCCTTTTCCATTCATTGCATTGATGCGATGACACGCTAAATATACTACTATGGCAACAACGAATTCTATCTCACAACAATTGCTGGACCTGCTGGCAACCCGTAATTTCCATCCCGAAATGCTGGATCAAATGGGACGTCCTTGTGATGCCGACGATGCCAAAACATTCACATTTGAATACACAGCCGGTTCGGGCAAAAACTACGGTACCATGGTTATTGTACTGGACTCAGACAACGAAATGAAAGTCATGTACGGGGACAATTTGGGTCGTACCATGGAAGGTGACGACAAATCAGAATTCTTTGATTTTTTACAACATCTAAATCGTAAAGCCACACAGAATCGTTGGACACATAGTACGCAAGATATCAGCCAACTCAAGCACACCATGCAAGGGTTGGCAGCCATACAAGAAGGCCTGTTTGAAGGCTACTATGGCAACCGCAAAATCAGTTATGCTGGAGAACCCACTCAAGCAAGATTAATGATCAAGCACAGCCAGCCCTTGGGAGAAGGTGATGCTAGATATCGTTATGTGGAAAGCATTTATATTGAAACTGCTGATAATGAGCGTTTCAAACTTGGCTTCAAAAGCCTAAGTGGTGCCAGAGCCATGTTGGAACATGTGCGTCAAGGTGGCAAACCCTATGACATACGTGGTAACCACATTACAGAAACTGTAACAGAAATTGCTGTGTTGAGTAGATTCAATAGAGCGAGTGCAAACCGCATCTTAGAAGGTGTCACACAAGAGCTGGTGACAGAAGCACAAGCCTACTATCAATCTCTGCGTGAGAACCTAAAACACATGGCTTCGGGTCGTGGGTACAAAACATATTTTGAATCGTGGCATCCGGCTACCATTAGCGAACAAGATGGTGTTGTTGACAACATCAAAACGCTGTTCATTGAACAGAGTATCGATAGCCGTATCGAAGCGGCATTACCACTGCTGGCCAAGATTCAGCAAAGAGGAAACGAAATGAAAGAAGCACAAATATTTGAAAACTGGATCGACAGTTTGAGCGAGGGCACATGGAATTTGCCAGAAACTCCCGAACAGTTGGACAAACTGCACACACTCATGGCCAGTGAATTAATTGTTGGACCTGATGCTACCAATGCAACAGAACAACTGTATGACTTGGTTGGCGACGATGAGTTGTTTGATCGACTACACACTCTTGCAGATCAAGATCCCAGAGCCAATGCCTGGAACGATACAGAAGTCATGCAACGTCTACAAGAATTAGGGATCGAAGCACCTGCTCCTGCCGTACCACAACAACCTGCACCAGATGCCGCGGCAGCACCTGCTCCGGTAGCACCACAACAGCCTGTGGCAGAATCATGGCATGGTATCACAGATCCTGCATTACTTAAAGATTTAATTGGCGATGCACAAGTAATGGACTATGATGAGTTTTATAACGAACACAGTCGTTTGCTCGATGATCCAAAAGGATTCTGGAGCAATTATCACAATCAAGTAGATGAACAAACGGTAACATTTGAAGACATCAACAGCATACGCAACCTAGCAGGCTTGCCTGTGGCAGAAAGTCGCTTGATGGATAGCACAGGCGAAACGCTACAACACATCATGGGACGTTTCAAACACGAAGTCCGAAACTTTGAAGATGGTGGCGAAATGCACGATGACTTGTATCATGCCCTGTACGACTACTACAGTGACAACGGCGAAATGCCGTATGGTACACAAAAAGCTCGCGATGGCGACCCTTATGAATGGGTAGCAGATCGTTTTGCCAGCGAGTTGGGAATCAATGAAACCCTCATCTCCCCAATAGCCATGCCAGTTACCACAGAAGCCAGCACCTGTAACATGACCACAGAAGGTGAATACTGTCCTGAACACGGCTTGGCCGAGTGCGGAATGGGCATGCCAACAGGTATCATGGGAGAAGAGTTGGACAAACCACCACATGATGATGCCATTAACTACAATGCCGCAATCACAGGTTCGTATTATGAATCTAAGGAAGGCGATGCTGTTCTGGCAAGAATAAAATCACTGGCTTTGCTCAAATGAGATAAATACACTTGACATGTAGACAAAAAGCGCATATACTACTACAGTGTTTGCGTTTTTTCACTTGTGTCACAGGCAACAACACAATCTAAATAATTAGATAGGCATTTACATAGGCAACTTATTAAGGAGAAAAACTATGGCATCGTTACAAGAAATTAGAGCACGTTTACAGGCATCAGAGAACAAAGGTGGAGCATCCACTTCAAGTTACGACAATGCAATTTTTCCGTTCTGGAGTTTAGAAGACGGGCAATCGGCAACATTACGATTTATCCCAGACGGCAACACAAAAAATACTTTCTTTTGGCAAGAACGAGCAATGATTCGTTTACCATTCAATGGTATCAAAGGAGAGATGGATTCCAAACAAGTTATGATACGTGTACCTTGTGTGGAGATGTGGCAAGAAGCCTGCCCAATCTTGGCAGAAGTACGCACCTGGTTCAAGGACAAGAGTCTTGAGGACATGGGTCGTAAGTACTGGAAAAAGCGTGATTACATTTTCCAGGGCTTTGTACGTGAGAATCCTCTCAATGAGGACAAGACACCAGAAAATCCAATTCGTAGATTCATCATTGGTCCACAAATTTTTACAACTATCAAAGGAGCCTTGATGGATCCTGAGTTGGAAGAATTACCAACAGACTACTTGCGTGGCCTGGACTTCCGTATCACCAAAGGAAGCAAAGGCGGTTTTGCTGACTACAACTCCAGCAAATGGGCTCGTAAAGAGTCAGCACTTACTGAAGTGGAACAGGCCGCAATTGAACAATATGGTCTTGTGGACTTGAGTACATTGTTGCCCAAGAAGCCCACAGACGTTGAGCTCAAGGTCATCAAAGAGATGTTTGAAGCATCAGTAGATGGACAACCTTACGACACAGAGCGTTGGGGTCAATACTTCCGTCCTGCTGGTGTATCAGCACCTGCTGGTGCCAGTGTTGATGCAGAAGAATCTGCACCGGTTAAGCCTGCACTCAAGGTAGCCGCACCAACACCTGCTGTTACAAGCGACTTTGATGAAGATGAGGCTCCGGCCGCATCAGCACCAGTATCGGCCAAGCCAGCACAAAAAGCTGAAGACATTTTGGCAATGATTCGAGCTAGACAGCAGAAGTAATGCGAACAGCTCTGGACACAGAGCTGTTTCCAAACATGTGTGAAGTGGTAGAAATACCACTTCACCATCAATGGGTTTATCTAATTCAGAAAAACGGAAACAGCAGTTTGCGGATTCAGCAGTCAAGAGATAATCTTGCTGTGTTTACTAATGACGAAATCTCGGTGCTTGATTATGTAGATGTCTATATACGCAATCCTCGAGCTAGATACGTCAGTGGAGTAAACACCTACTTGCAACATCTTCAACGCGATCACCCTGAATTGGATTTTTCTACCACATTGTGGTTTGCTAAACGATATAAATTTTTAAACACACACTATTTGCCACAGTTCCATTGGTTGGCAAATCTTTCTCGTTACATTCGTAGCGATGCAAAAATACGCATCAGAGACTTTCGAAATTTTGGTAACATAACTGATTTTAAATTTCGAGCAGAAATAACTCCCCCAACAAAAGACTTTGTAACTGAGTTACTAAAAAATAATCATGACATTGAACTATGGTTGTATCTAGACCAAATTCTATTGGATCTAGCAGGTCAAGAATTTACATGGACTGAACTCTTAGCCCACTATCAACGCAATCATAAAAATATTATACAACATGTATTGCCCTAGATTAGATCATTTTGTCCGCTTCAATTCTGACGGTTCTGTGAGCCGTTGTGGACACATGGTCGAAGCACCACACTTTGATTCCTTAGAACAAATGGAAAACAGCAACTGGTTACATGAAATTAAAAAACAGTTTGCACAAGATCAGTGGCCCGTAGAATGTGTACGATGCCAGGAAGTTGAAATTACCGGGACAGACAGCATAAGAGTATATGCTATCAAACTAGATCAAAATGAAACACAATCAGATTATTTACAAGTTGGTGGAGTGTTAGACAATGTGTGCAATGCCGCTTGTCAGACTTGTAGTCCCGATTGTAGTACCAGGATTGGTTCGTTATACGGAAAAACTTTTCCCATTGTAAACAACAGTAAACAATTTCAAAGTTTGCCACAACAACGTATTCGACACTTAGACATCAATGGTGGTGAGCCTAGTTACAGTAAAAATTACAAAAAGATACTGGCTAACTTGCCGCCAAACCTCAAAACACTTAGACTTAACACAAATTGCAACATAGTATTATCAGAATTAACCGAGATAGTCAATCGTGGTATTGAAGTCACAGTTACAGTGAGTTGTGATGGAATTGGCGACATGCATGAATTCATGCGTTGGCCCATTAAATGGGATACATTCTATAAAAACTTGATGACGTATAAGTCCATGCCTGTTGCACTAAATTTATGGACTACTGTGAGCATTCTAAATGTAAAAGATTTGCCCAACATACAGGCATTTGCCCAGGAACACAACATTGACCATAGTTATGCCTATCTAAAACATCCAGCGGTGCTAGATGTCAATAATGATGATCAAGAATCAATCAACACATACATACAGAAACAAAAGCAATTGAGAGGCATGGTATGAAAATAGCAATCACCGGTGACACAGCTGGAATAGGGCAGGCTCTAGCAAAATGCTATGCTGACCGTGGGCACAACATTGTTGGACTCAGTCGACGCAACGGGCACAACATACGTGTGATACCAAAAATTGCAGACCTAGTAGAACCTTGCGATATGTTTGTTAACAATGCACAAGCAGGATATGCTCAAACTGAATTGCTATTCGAAATAGCAAAACGTTGGAAAGGTACAGGTAAAAAAATTATAGTAATTAGTACCATAATGACACAAGATCCCGTGAGTGTGTTGCCTGGATTAGAAATGGACGCTTACCGTATTCAAAAAACAACTCTTGAAGAAGCAGTCAAACAACTACGCTATCGTGGTCTGGGAATTTCTATTACTATAGTGCGTCCGGGTAACATAGCCACCAGTCCAGATAAAACTGTGCCGCCGGCCGCTGATGTCAATACATGGGCTGGGTTTTTAATGCAAACACTAGACACAGCACATGCTAATGGGTTGGCAATTCCTGATATTTCTTTAGGCCCAGCATACCAATGACCCCCAAGGATATGTTAACCAATCCATATTTTTGTCCAATGCCTTGGACTGGCTTGATGTATAATTTTAATGGTTCAGTTAAAAATTGTATTCGCAGTGCCGGTCCGTTGGGAAATATTAAAGATCAACCTATTGAACAAATTTTACTCGAAAACAATCAAGTTAGACAACAACAAATTACAACTCAACAGCCCGTAGAAACATGCCATACTTGTTATGATCTAGAGCACGGTAAAAAAGGATTTGACATTATTAGTGATCGAATTTTTTATATACGTGAATTAAAAAATACACCCGTTGACACATACCAAGTTGGTAACTTTGATTTAAAAACAATAGATGTGCGTTGGACCAATTTGTGTAATTTTGCCTGTGTGTATTGTGGTCCAGAGTTTAGTAGCAAGTGGGCCGATGAATTAAAAATTCATCCCAGTGTGCCCGATGCTCAACAACTTGATGAGTTTAAAAATTACATTTATGATCATGCAGGACAACTCAAACATGTGTATCTAGCAGGTGGTGAACCTTTGTTGATGAAAGAAAATTTGGTACTGCTAGAGAAATTAGATCCTGGGGTAAACATCAGGATAAACACTAACCTAAGCAAAGTTGATACTCGAGTATTTGATGAAGTTTGCAAATTTCAAAATGTGCATTGGACTGTGAGTGTAGAAACCATAACTGAAGAATTTGAATACATTCGTCACGGCGGCAACTGGACAGATTTTTTGGACAACCTATCAGTCATTAAACAATTGGGTCACAAGATATCGTTTAATATGTTGCATTTTTTGTTAAATTACAATTCAATTTTTGATTGTGTTGATTTTTTAACAGCTCAAGGATTCCATAATAATAGTTTTGTAATCGGGGCACTTTTAAAGCCTGATTACCTAAATATTAGACATTTGCCTGAAACTGTGTTAAACTCTGTAAAGAACATATTACAAGATAAAATCAACCAAATGCCCGGGTATCTTCTTGAAGATGGTTATCGAAATATGTTACGATATGTTGATATTCCGTTTGATAAAAATATCAAATTATCAATTGATAAATTATCAAAACTAGATCAACGCCGGGGTGTAGATAGCAAGACAATTTTTAAAGATTTTTATAAGGACATAAATCATGGGAAAACCATTTGACGTAAGCAAGTTCCGCAAGGAAATCACCAAAAGTATTGACGGATTGTCAATTGGCTTTAACGATCCAACAGATTGGATTAGCACAGGCAACTTTGCTTTGAACTATCTCATCTCAGGAGACTTTAATCGTGGTATTCCACTGGGCAAGGTGACTGTGTTTGCTGGTGAATCTGGTGCAGGTAAAAGTTATATCTGTTCAGGCAACATTATCAAGAACGCACAAGATCAAGGTATCTATGTGGTGTTAGTTGATAGCGAAAATGCTCTTGACGAAGATTGGCTCAAAGCACTTGGGGTTGACACAAGCGAAAGCAAGTTACTCAAGTTGAGCATGAGCATGATCGACGATGTGGCCAAGACTATATCAACGTTTATGAGCGACTACAAAGCATTGCCAGATGGCGAGCGTCCCAAGGTCATGTTTGTGATTGACTCGTTAGGTATGTTGTTGACACCCACAGACGTTAATCAGTTTGACGCAGGTGAAATGAAAGGTGACTTGGGTCGTAAACCCAAAGCACTCACAGCACTTGTTCGCAATTGCGTAAACATGTTTGGTAGTTACAATGTGGGATTGGTTTGTACCAACCACACATACGCAAGCCAGGACATGTTTGATCCGGATGACAAGATTTCAGGTGGACAAGGCTTTATCTATGCGTCAAGTATTGTTGTGGCCATGAAGAAACTCAAGCTCAAAGAAGACGAAGATGGCAATAAAATTACAGACGTTACTGGTATCCGTGCCGCTTGTAAAGTAATGAAGACACGTTACTCTAAACCGTTTGAAGGTGTGCAAGTTAAGATTCCTTACGTAACAGGAATGAGTCCGTATTCAGGGCTTACTGACTTGGCCGAGAAGAAGGGCATGCTCAAGAAAGACGGCAATCGTCTGGCGTTTACCACTAGTGATGGCGAAATTATTAAACAGTTCCGCAAAGCATGGGAAGCCAATGAAGGCGGTTGCTTGGACAAAGTTATGGAAGACTTTGGAAAACAGAAATCAGAGGTAAGTATCGTTGAGGAGACCAACGATGAGTGAAGCAATAGCAAGTGAAATTTGGAACGAACTCAAGCGATACGTAAACACCGTGGATCGTGCAGAAGCGGCAGAAACTATTGTAAGCGTACTAATCGATCACGACAGTGATGTAGAGGATATTCGCGATGCATTTAAAGGCGACAGCGATATCAAACGTGCTTTGACTGCATATCTCGACAACGACAAAGATTACGCCGAAGATGAGGAAGAAGAGGAAGAAGAAGACCAAGACTGGGAAAATTAATGCCCGATAAGTTTTTTCCCATTAAAACTGACACAGCGTGTCAGTTAAAATGGAACTGGAGTACGTTGTACTTGTACAAAGGTCGTACTGCTTCGTGTCATAGAACTGGGTGGGATCAAATCTCGCTTGAAACCTTTGATACTTTTCACAATACTGAAAAAAAGCAACAGGAACGACAGTTGATGTTGCAAGGCAAGTGGCCGGTAGACAGTTGCGGATATTGCAAAAATATTGAAGCCGCTGGTGGATTTAGCGATAGGATGTTGCATCTTAATATTCCCAATCAATCTCCTCCAGAATTAGAAACAGATCCAACTGCGGTTGTGGTCAGTCCTACTATACTAGAAATATTTTTTAACAACACTTGCAATCTTGCTTGTTTGTATTGTATACCAGAACTAAGTTCGCAAATTAGTCAAGAGAATCGCAAGCATGGTGTTTTTGCACAAGATGGTGTTGTGTTAGATTGTGAAGATACAGATCCTGAATATCAACAACGATTAGATAAATTTTGGGTGTGGATGCGTAAAAACTCGCACACACTCAAAAGATTTAATGTACTAGGCGGAGAGCCGTTTTATCAACGCGAGCTTGACCAATGTTTGGATTATTTTGAAAATGTTCCACATCCAGGTTTAGAATTAGGTATTGTAACCAATTTGATGCTGTCTCCGGAAAGATTAAACAAGTATATCAATCGTTTTAAATTGTTATTGGCTACTAAAAAACTAGGTAGAATAGATATTACTGCCAGCATTGATTGTGCAGGTCCTGAACAAGAATTTGTCAGACACGGAATAAATTTAAATACTTGGTATGCTAACTTTGAATGGTTGTTGGTACACAAGTGGTTAACGTTAAATATCAATCAAACAATTTGTTTACTCACAATCAAATCCATGCCCGAACTACTTGTAAAATTATCGGAGTGGAGAAAGAAGCACACAGTTGGACACTACTTTTCAGTGGCAAATCCGGGCCCATCCTACTTGATTCCTAGTATACTAGGACCTGAAATATTTTTGCATGATTTTGAAACAATAATAAATTGCATGTCTACAGAAACAGAACAAGATAAAATTGCCATACAATACATGACCGGCATTGCTAACGAAGTTGCTAAATCAACTGTGAACAATGTAGAATTAAAAAAATTAAAAACTTTTTTAAACGAAAAAGATAGGCGTCGTGGAACAAATTGGAAACAAACATTTCCTTGGTTAGAGAAAGAATTAGAACATGTGGTATAGTCGCGTAGTTGCCAGCTTAAACGCTATTCCTGACTTTATTAGTCACTACGAGCGTGAGCTTGAAGATGCTAAAAAGGATTGTAGAATCTACGGGGTAGTTGAAAAGAACATTACCGCATTGCCCGGAATTACTGAACAACGGTTTAATCAGCTTCAAGAAATTGAAGCGGTACTAAACTATCTCAATATCCAACTACGTAAAATCCGAAGAAAACACTTTCAAAAGTATCTTGAAGGATATGCTCGGGCTTTAACCTCAAGAGATGCTGAAAAGTATGTGGACGGTGAAGATGAAGTAATTGATTACGAAACTCTTATTAACGAAGTAGCATACTTACGCAATCGCTGGTTGGGTATCCTCAAAGGATTAGATACTAAACAGTGGCAAATGGGCCATGTGGTCAGGCTCAGAACTGCAGGCATGGAAGACATCCAGGTGTAAATACCTGCATGAAAATCGTACTTGTAACTGGGGGATTTGACCCCATCCATTCTGGACATTTGGCTTATTTTAGAGCCGCCAAACAACTTGGTGACAGGTTAGTAATAGGCCTCAACAGCGATGCGTGGCTAACACGCAAAAAAGGTAGACCGTTTATGCCCATGGCAGAACGATTTGCACTTGTCACAAGTTTAAACATGGTAGACGATGTGATCACATTCAACGATGACGACGGTAGCAGTTGTGATGCTATTCGTGCCATGAAATTAAAATACCCCAACAGTGACATTGTGTTTGCCAATGGCGGTGATCGCACTCGAGATAACATTCCCGAAATGATATTCGACGATGTAGAGTTTGTGTTTGGTGTCGGTGGTGAAAACAAAATGAATTCCAGTTCATGGATACTGGAAGAGTGGAACAAACCGCGCACGCCGCGAGCCTGGGGTAACTATCGTGTGTTACACGAAGTAGGGCCAAATACCAAATTAAAAGAACTCACCGTAAATCCCAAAACATGTTTGAGTATGCAACGGCATGATCAACGTGCAGAGTTTTGGTTTGTGGCCGAAGGAGAAGCCGCGGTATACACATTAGATAGTTCTAGTGATCATGATCTAGTAGGCAACTACGGTGTACATGAACACATCTGGATCGGTACAGATTCTTGGCACATGTTGTGCAACGAAACTGATCAGCCACTAAAATTAATAGAAATACAGTACGGTGCAAATTGCGTTGAAGAGGACATTGAAAGAAAATGAAAGAAATCATACCCGTATTCATCGGCTACGATCCACGGGAAGCAGTGGCATATCACACTTGCGTTAACAGTATTATACGACACAGCACAAGTCCTGTGGCAATACATCCTGTGGCATTAAACTTGTTTCAAGACTATACCGAAACACACAAAGACGGTAGCAATCAATTTATCTACACACGCTTCTTGGTTCCACACTTGATGAGCTACAAAGGCAGTGCTATCTTTATTGATGGTGACATGATTGTGCGAGACGACATTACTAAACTTTGGGAATTAAATCAATTTGCCAAAGACGTCATGGTGGTCAAGCATGATTACAAAACACGCATGCCTGTAAAGTATCTTGGTTCCAAAAACGAAGACTACCCAAGAAAAAATTGGTCAAGTGTTATTATTTGGAACTGCTTTACCAGTCCTAATAAAAAACTCACTCCTAAATATGTGATGGGAGCCACTGGTGCCGAACTGCACAGGTTCTCTTGGCTAGATAACGAACGCATTGGCGAGTTGCCTATTGAGTGGAACTGGTTGCCTGATGAATTTGGACCAAATGACCGTGCTAAATTGTTACATTATACATTAGGTGCACCGTGTTTTGATGAGTTTAAAGATACTACTATGGCACAAGAGTGGCATCATGAACATGCGTTAACAGATCATTGCCAACAAAGGTCAGCAGAATGAGCGACTGGGAACAAGAAGACGAAACCACACGCATTCCACTACCACCTGAGGTTCCGCCTAAGCATGTGTTTGACATGGTTCCACCAAGTGTCAAAACATTATTTGATGACATTCTCAAATATCGAGTGGATCCGGCAGGAACATATTATGGTATAACCTTAGATATGTTAGTTGATCAACTGAAACAACTAGATAATAATTCAGCAGTGGCAATTGGTACTGATGAAAAAGACACAAAATTTGAAAGGAAAGGCAAAATGTATGACCCATATTTGCAAAGTTTTATACTAGGATCGGGTGGTCAAATTTCTAACTGGGAAAAACACAGTACCAGTATGACTCCAGCAGTATTCAGAGGTATAACCAAACGCAAAGAAATATTAATCTGTCAGTCCAACGGCCGAGATTTTTATTATATTGATACTGGGTACTTTGGTAACGGAAGAAAAAAACTATATCACAGAATTACAAAGAATGATGTACAAAATTTTGGACCCATCGTTGATAGACCAGGTGATAGATTTGAAGCCACTGGAGTAAAATTAAGAAAATTTAGGGGCGGCACCGATATATTGCTTGCACCCCCAAGTCAAAAATTGTTGAATCTTTACAATATTGATCTTGAAGAATGGCTAACAATAACACAAGAAGAAATTAAAAAATACACAGATCGTCCCGTTGTAGTAAGAACTAAACAAGGTCGTGCCACTAGAGTCAATGATGATACTATGGAAATGGCCCTGGATAGAGATGTGCATTGTTTGGTCACGTTTTCCAGCATTGCGGCTGGTGAAGCATTGTTGTTGGGCAAGCCTGCTATTACCCTGGGGCCAAATGCGGCGGCCGCATTGTGTAGCCATAGTGTTAGTGAAATAGAATCTTTAAAAATACCAACATTAGATGAAGTTCATGCTTGGGCAAGACATATTTCATATTGTCAATTTACTGAAGTTGACATGCGTGATGGTACCGCATGGAAGATATTAAATGAAAACACCTGATGTTGTTGTTTATTTAAGTTCATTACAAAAACAAAACCCCAGTAGGAAAATTGACACCCTGATAGCGTTTGCAGATGGTGCACGATCTCAGGGTGCCACAGTACATATCGAAACACAGGATATATACACTCCATCCAAGTTGGCAGTAATATTGGGATGGGCAAGCCCCGAGCAACATACCCCTAATATAAAATTACGAGCACATATAATTCAACAACAAAAACAATTGGGCAACCATGTTATGGCAATTGATGCAAATTGTTTTAAATTTGCTGATCCAGCCAGTCAATATCTTCGTTACAGTATCAATGGTGTATTTTATGACACTAGCGAATATGTTAATAAAAATTCTGATTCATCAAGATGGGATCAGTTGTCTCAAAATATTAATGTTAATCTAGCAGATTGGCGTATCAAAGGCAATTACATTTTATTGTTGATGCAAAGAGATGGCGGTTGGAGCATGAAAGGAGTAAATCCACTTGCTTGGGCTCATGAAAAAATTCGAGCCATACGTGAACATTCCGATATGCATATTGTATTGCGACCTCACCCGGGAAAAATTACTGATGTATCAGCATTAACAAATTCTAATGTAAGTATTAGTAATACAACCGCAAGATCATTATTAAAAGATTTAAAACATGCTGTTGGTGCGTTTGTGTTCAACAGTAGCAGTGGCGTGGCCGCAATATTGCACGGAGTTCCGCTATGGGTAGACGATCCCGGTAGTGTTTGCTGGGATGTGGCCAATCAACAAGTTGGACGGATATACAATCCAGAGTTACCAGATCGGACTCAATGGTTAAACGATCTCAGTGCGTGTCATTGGACCGACGAAGAAAGTCGCCAGGGGCTAATCTACAAAAAATTCTTACCTTATCTTGTTTAACAAATCAGGGCTATGCTGGGGCAATGCGTTAACATTATCTTTAGTGTTTTCTAAGTTGGCAGTTCTAGCACGTAATTCACTTGAGCTATACACATGATCTCTTCGGTGATAGTGTAACTCTATCCCGTTGTCTATACACCATTGCTTGCCTGTAAACTCCCTGTCAATATATTCGTCACTAAGGAATCTAATGTGTATGGTTTGAGTTTGTAGCATTTGTAACAAATCAAATTCTGTATCGTACACTAAAATTTCATTCACATACTTGCAACCTTGCAACTGTACATAACGTTCATATGTGCTTTGCACAGGTTTGTTTTTGATGCCAGGACGATCAATTGTGGGGTCAGTTTGTAAGGCCACAATCAAATAGTCACACAGTTGTTTTTCCATCTTTAGCATGGTCACATGACCGGCATGTAACAAATCAAAACTGCTACAGTTAAATCCTATTTTCATTAATACCCCCAGTGGATATAGAATACCAGTTGTTGACTGAGTGTTCGGTGCTTCTAAACCACCAATACAAATCAGGACCTGACCAGTTGGTAAATTGTTCTTGATACCATTCAATGCTTCTAGGATAGGTCACTTGAGTAGAATCATACATTCTTTTTTTGGCTTTAAGCGGTTTGTAAGGGTTGTGTAAACCCACGAACACAAATTTTGTAGCGTAGTTCATCAACTTATCACACAACCAAGGCATATCAACATCAGGAATACTGCCCAACACTTGTGTGCAAATAACTGCATCAAACGTTTGTCCTACAGGTTCTGTTTCAAACTCTTCCACACAAGGATCAAACTTATACACAGTTTCTGCATTGATTCTAGTTTGAAAAGTCATTGGGTCTGTAACTTGATCTCTTGGCAATCCATATGGCACAAGATTTGTGTATTGTCTGCCTTTGCCGCATCCGTAGTCTAGTACTGTTTTGGCCTGGTATTTGTCCATCAACACTCTAATTTGATTGTGATAATTTTTACAATCATCACCGCCCCATGTGCTATTATTGCGTTGGAACTGTTTTCCTAATTCTACACTTTGTAGATAATATGCTGATGGCATTTAATATTCCTTGTTTATCAAATCTTTATTGTTCAGGACCCAATTCATTTCGTCTCCTGTAATTCTGTATTGTTGCACCCAATCGTGTAAAATATCATAGTGCGAAAAACTTAAAAATTCTTTGCGTACCAAATACATATGACAACTGATCATAAGAGACCTTGCAGTATCACTTCTTATATTTTTAAACAACACATTCCCGTTCTTGGAACGATCATCAATGCACTTTTGTAATGCAACGGCTCTAGTAGTTAGTCCTTGTTTATTTGCCACTACTACAAAATCAGCAACTTTTTTTATAGCATCAGCATCTATTTTAAACCCTTTTTCAGAGTAATAATTTCTAAAATCGTATCCTAAATACACAACATCAAGTGTATCATTGACCACATTGTCAATAGCGTCTAACAGCATTTCTATTGAGCTGTCGGTGAACCAAATGTCTGTTCTAAATTTTACTATGATATTTTCTGCTAAGATTTCGGAACTTTTCATAAAGTCAAAAACCTGACAACACCCACTGAGAGTGAAGGTGCATTCTGTTCGATCAAATCCTGGAAGTTTGTGATCGTATACAGTTACCGGATATTTTTCTTTTATTTTATCAATCACGTTGGCATGATTGGCAGCCGTAACTGACGAAAATCTATCATCGCCTGTGTAAAAAATTGCTATCATTTTTTATTGATAAATTCTCTCATGGGATCAACATAGTCAGTTTGTAATCCGGATAGTACTCGTTCTTCGTTATAAAACAAATTAAAATTGTGATCTATTCTCTTTAACGTTTCGGCATCGTAGGGAACTTTTTCATAGTTGGAAACATTTTTAACAAGGATTGCAATCTTCTCCGTAAGGTCTGACGTTAGATCATAGCTCTCGTCAAATAAATTATCATACGACATAAATCCTTGAGATTTGAGATATTGCAACATACCTGCTTGACCCATTACCATAAACGGATGTTTCATGCCAATTGGCTTGTAGATTTTTTCTGTTAGAAAAATAATAGCCTCATTCCAACTTCTAGCAGATTCTAGAGCAATAGTAAAACAGGTATCGTCGTACCAACTGAAATTTTGATAACGATGCCATACAATATTTTCTTTATTTTCCGCTACAGGCAAAGACACCCCGTGGCTAATGCAACTCCAAAGGGCATCAGAATCTAACCATGGTTTAAGTGCGTTGATAGTATCAACTCGCCAACCTCTATCGTGACCAATTGGCATTAAAAATTTCTTGGAATAGTTCCTGTTGGGAGTATATTGATCGTATCGATGCATTTTCCACCATAAACTTTCATTATACCATAAAAAGTTAGGAACAAATACGGCTCCCTCTACTGGCTCAGGGTTATAATTCCCGTACATGTACAAGTGATTGGGATTACGCAATTGACTATATACTTTTTTGTATTTTCCAGTATAACTTTCCCATGTAGCATCTACGATTACACGTCTATTGGCAAATTTTTCTCGTAGATCTTGTACCAAATATTGTCTTGCACCCACAACAAAAACAACATCGTCACTGTATGTTTTGTTGTCATCATAACGTTCAATGATAAAATTATCGTTTGCTATTTTTTGAAACCACAGAGAATGAAAGAACGAATTCTCTTGATACGGCATTGCGTAAACTACCAAACGGTCTTTGTTTTCTAAATATTTTTTCATTTTTTTGTACTCATATACCAGGGCATGGCATCTGGCATTTTATGCCCAAATCTTTTCATATCTTCAAAAATATAATCATACCCAACTTGCCAGGGGTCAAAATTACCTTCCAATTGCTTTCTAATCAGATAGATTTGAGACAAAACATTGTATGCTCTATCTGGTGTTGCTAGAATCGCACGAAATACTTTTGTTCCGCAAGCTCTCTTTGAAGGCTTCGCTGATTCTACGTTTTGATATATTTCATTTTTATCTTTCAACACACTTTTATCAACAACAATAACAAAGTCTTGTACCCAAGGCTTTTCATTAACATGCTCCTTGGTATACACATGGCCGATATAATCCTTCCAATTGCACCCAAAGAAAGAAGCATCTTGTTTACCTTCGTATACCAATTTTACTTCTTTGGTTATAGCATCTATAGCCGCATCAGTAAACCAAAGATCACTTCTAAATTTTACAATAACGTTCTCGTTAATTTGCTCTACGCCTTGTAAAAAATCAAAAATTTGTATACCGCCACTTTGTTGCCATGGACTGGCACTGGGTTGACCAATTTCTCTAGTAAAATCATACTTGACAACAGGCGCTATTTTTTCCAATTCGGCTAGTAGTGCCTGATGATTTGCATGACTCATAGATGCATATCGACGTTGTCCTATATACATTACTGCAATCATCAAAGATCTCCCAGCCGGTCAAGACTGAACCACCAGTTGTGCAACACAGGATCGTGTGGCATTTTTTCAAGCATGTCCTGACCTACTTGCCAGTCGGTGGGATAGTCTTGATAATTATCACGGATTAAATATATTTGACAAGCAACAACATAAGGTTTGCAGTGTCTAGAGCAGATGAGATTATAGGTAGAATTTGCACTTTTATATTTGGACATTTTTCCCACGTGTAATGCTGCCAACGATTCCTCAGAATTGTGTAATTTTTCTTTATTACAAATAATTACCCAATCAAGAACCTTGTTGCGGACTGAGTGCGGATATTTAAAATATGTTTCTTTCCATAACGGGTTCTCCTTCAAATCTCTATTGGGCGGACTGCCCAACAAGCCCATGCCACAAAACGAAATATCTTGTCGGTCGCTTACAATGTTTGCAACCTCTTCTACCATGACATTGATGGATGAATTTGTAAACCAAACATCTTTTCTAATTTTAATAATAAACTGTTCTTGTACCTGTTCAACTGCTTTGTAAAAATCCCAAACCTGTATCTTTGCGGCACCAATATCGTTTGACGGAAACGGACAAGTGCTTCTGTCTAATTTGGGTTGTGAAAAATCGTACTCACTCACTTGCCAGTGTTGGTTTAATCTGGCTATTAATTTTTCATGATTGATTCTACTAGTTTCCTCAAAACGAGGAAGACCTATGTAAACAATGGCTATTTTTTGTTTCATAAAAAATCTTTAAGGTTATCGTGATCGCGTTTGATATTTATAGCCACTGCTCTGGGGTAAGGATTAGCATCGTTGTAGTCGTTGATCAAGATGCGTTTGGCATTGGATAGTCCTGACAGTAATTTAAAATTACTAAATCCTAATTCAGTTAACATTTTTTCTGTAATGTCATGATGTTGAGCAGGTCGAGCTGTTGTAAACACAACCTCACTGCCTGTTGCTATTAATTTTTTAATTGCTGATATATTTTGTTCTAATGCAACTGGTGTGGATCCTATCTCTGTTCTAGATTGTGCTTTGATAATAGTTCCATCTATGTCACAAAAAATTACAGCCTTGTCGTTGTACTCAAACCAGTCCTCAGCAGTGCCCACATCAACATAATTATACACTGCACTTTCTTTGAAAATAACTCCAGAATTTAAACATTCTTCAATAACATGACTAACAAATATTTCCTTAACATGAGCATTTTGTAGTTTATCAAATGCAGACATAAACAGCTCAGCAGATTCAAATTTATAACCTCCCACACAAAACTTGTCTGACACCACTTGCTTTTCGATAATACTGGTGATGATCCCTTGATCATTAGACACTATAAAACTTTTAGACGCTAATCTTTTTAGTATTTCGTGATCTTTTATGCTAGAAACACAGATATAATTTCCTTCTTGATAGTCGTGATCAAAGAAACTGTCACAGTCCTTGATTAAAAATTCTTCAGCAGTTAGTCCTGTTTGTTTTAAAATTTGATAAACAGTATCAGCAGGGCCTGCTGTTCTGGCTTCTAGTACTACTACTTGTATAGAATTCCCGTATTCGTTTTTGATGTATTCGGAGGTATTGTATGTGTCGTTGTGCTCTTTCAAAATACCAATGGTAATGTTGTGTTTGCCGATAAAAGACTCCAAAGATCTTTCAAACATCATCCGACCCCGAAAATCAGACAAAGTATATTTTGGCCTCATGTTGGGAAATCTTGTTGACAATCCAGCCGCTGGCATTATTATTTCCATAGTGATTTAATTCCTTCTAATAAAAAATTTCTCTCAAGAGTATCGGGTTGACTGTGTCGATACA
>Ga0209500_10000667_pt1 | contig 28564 bp, 19 predicted proteins | sample S_140212_EF_Meta_FD_187323 | JGI IMG/M metagenome (GOLD analysis project Ga0209500, IMG submission 187323) | Freshwater microbial communities from Lake Simoncouche, Canada to study carbon cycling - S_140212_EF_MetaG (SPAdes) (version 2) | ecosystem: Environmental > Aquatic > Freshwater > Lake ...
ACCCACCCGGACTTCCGGGTGGGTTTTTTGCTTTTAGGAGCCCAAACCCACGCTCGCCAGCCCTCCCCTCCTTTCCCACCATCCGCACTTCGCCCGCCATGGAATCCCCCCGGCAGAAATACCGCCCCTTCGAGACCGTCCGCCTCCCGGATCGCCGCTGGCCGGACGCGCGCATTGAGCAGGCCCCCCGCTGGTGCTCGGTCGATCTTCGCGACGGCAATCAGGCCCTGGCTATTCCGATGAACGTGCCGGAGAAGCACGAGCTCTTCCAGACCCTCTGCCGCATCGGCTTCAAGGAAATCGAGATCGGTTTCCCGTCCGCCTCGGACACGGAGTTCGCCTTCGCGCGCGAGCTCATCGAAAAGGACCTCATCCCCGAGGACGTCTCCGTCCAGGTCCTTGTCCAAGCCCGCGAACACCTCATCCGCCGCACGATCGATTCCCTCAAGGGCGCCCGTCGCGCGATCGTCCACCTCTACACGCCGACCAACCCGGCCCAGCGTGAGATCGTCTTCAATCTCTCGAAGGCACAAGTCCTCGAGATGGCCGTCACCGGCACTAAGCTCATCCGCGAGCTCACCGACGAGCTCCCTGAGACCAAGTGGCAGCTGGAGTTCAGCCCGGAGACGTTTGTGCTCACCGAGCCTGACTACTCTCTCGAGGTCTGCGAAGCGGTCGCCAAGGCCTGGGGCGCTTCCTCTAAGCGTAAGATTATCCTCAATCTCCCACTCACCGTCGAAGCCGGTACGCCGAACACGCACGCCGACCAGATTGAATGGTTCTGCCGCCACCTCAGCAACCGTGAGATGGCCATCGTCTCCCTGCACACGCACAACGACCGCGGTACCGGCATCGCCGCCACCGAGCTCGGCCTGATGGCCGGCGCGGACCGCGTCGAAGGCACGCTCTTCGGCAATGGCGAGCGCACGGGCAACCTCGATATCGTCACCGTCGCGCTGAACATGTTCTCGCATGGTATCGACCCGCACCTCGACTTCCGTAACCTCGGCGCCATCCGCGAGGTCTACGAGCGCGTGACCCGCATGAGCGTGCACGACCGCCACCCCTACGGCGGCGACCTCGTCTTCACGGCCTTCTCGGGCTCCCACCAGGACGCCATCAAGAAGGGCATGGATCGTCGCGCCAAGATCGGCCACGGCGCCCTCTGGGATGTCCCCTACCTCACCATCGACCCGATGGACATCGGCCGGTCCTACCAAGCCATCATCCGCATCAACTCGCAGAGCGGCAAGGGCGGCGTCGCCTACGTGCTCGACCGCGAGTTCGGCTTCGATCTCCCGAAGCTGATGCACCCGGAAGTCGGCAACCTCATCGGCAAGCACGCCGACAAGCACAGCAAGGAACTCTCGCCTGCCGAGATCCACGACTGCTTCCGCCAGAATTTCGTTAACGTCGCCACGCCCCTCGAACTCGTCGCGTTCAGCTCAAAGCCCGTCAGCAAGGAAACCGTGCGCTGCCAGGCCGAGGTCCGTCACGACGGCAAGACCCTGACCCTCACCGGTGAAGGCAATGGCCCGATCAGCGCCCTAGTGCACGCCCTCGATTCCAAGGGCTGGGCGAACTTCTCCCTCAAGGATTACCGTTCGCATGCTTTGACCGCCGGCTCGGAATCTTCCGCCGCCGCCTACGTTTCCCTCCAGTCCAAGGACGGCCGCACCGTCTGGGGTTGCGGCGTCGATGCGAACATCGAGCTCGCCGGCCTCAAGGCACTCGTCAGCGCAGCCAACCGCCTCGAACGATGACCATCGAGACCATTGCCGCGACCGATATCGAAGCCGAACGCGCGCGAAATTCGCTGCTGCTCGACGTCCGCTCGCCCGCCGAATTTCGCGGCGGACATGTCCGCGGCGCCGTCAATCTTCCGCTCGAACTGGTCACCGTCGCCAAAGTCGTCGCACTCCGCGGCGGTAATGCCGACCGCCACGTCGTCCTCCTCTGCGCCGCTGGCAAACGCGCCACCATCGCGGCTGAACGTCTCTCCGGCAAAGGCCTCCAACTTCTAGTGGTCACCGGCGGCACCGCCGCTTGTGCCACCGCGGGACTGCCAATGGATAAGATTTCAAACGGGGTCATCTCCATCGAACGCCAGGTTCGCATCGCCGCGGGCACGCTGGTTTTCGGCGGCGTGTTGCTCGGCGCCAACGTCCACCCAGGCTTCTACGGCCTCAGCGGCTTCATCGGCTTCGGCCTGATCTTTGCCGGCGTCACCGATTGGTGTGGCATGGGATTGCTCATCGCCCGGGCACCGTGGAATAAGTGAGGTAGGGATAGCACCACGTGCTGTCCTAGCGCATTCGTTTCGGGTGGCAGGTGGCAGCCCCAGGTGGCGGGTGGCAGGAGATGCAGACTGCTTAGGTAGGGACGGCTCTCCGAGCCGTCCGTTCGCCTCAGGCGATTCGAATCTCATACGGTTCAACGGCGGGCTCGGAGAGCCCGCCCTTCCCAATACCCGCAGTATCCTATCCGGTTTCCGGTCTCCCCTTGAGATGTGTTCGTCCCCTTGCCCACATGCCAGCGTGCCAACATGTCCCCTGCTCGAAGGCTATGCCTTCGAGCCCTCGCTCGACTTTTACCCCTAGACGTGTAGAACTCCACCATGTCCAAAAAGCCTGCCAAGCAGACCAGCTACCCTGAATTCCTGAAGGAACTGCTCGAAGCCAAATCCCCGACCGGCCACGAGTTCGCAGCCCAGAAGGTCATCGATGACCATGTGGAGAAGTCGGCCGACAAGTATTCCATGGACGCGCTCGGCAACCGTATCGCGGAGCTCAAGGGCGACGGCGGCCCCACCCTGATGTTCGCCGGCCACATCGACGAGATCGGCCTGATCATCTCGCACGTCGACGACAAGGGCTACCTGTACTTCGAGTTCCTCGGCGGCCACGACCAGATCATCCCCTCCGGCCGTCGTCTCCATATCCTCACCCGCAATGGCCCCGTGCTCGGCATCACCGGTAAGCGCGCCGTCCACCTGCTCTCACCCGAAGACCGCAAGCGCGTACCGGAGCGTCATGACATGTGGATTGATATCGGCGTGAACAACCGCACCGACGCCCTCGCGATCGTCCGCATCGGCGATCCCGCCATCTACACCGACGGCCCGGAGATCCTCCGCGGCAGCATCGGCGTGGCCCGCGCATTCGACGACAAAGCCGGCGCCTACGTGTGCATGGAAGCCTTCCGTCGCCTCTCGAAGGAGAAGAAGCTCGCTGCCCGCGTGGTCTCTGTCGCCACCACCCAGGAAGAGATCGGCACGCGTGGCGCGCAGGTCTCTGCCCAGGGCATCAACCCGCAGGTCGCCATCGCCGTCGACGTCGGCCACGCCACCGACCACCCGGACGCAGATAACCGTAAGTTCGGTCGCTTCACCCTTTCCGGTGGTCCCATCATCGCCCGTGGCCCGAACATCAACCCCATCGTCTACGACCAGATGGTCGAAGCCGCCGAAGCGATCGATATCCCTTACCAGATCGGCGCCGAATCGCGTCCGACCGGCACCGATGCACGCGCCATCCAGATGGCTAACGGCGGCGTCGCCTGCGGCCTGCTCTCCATTCCTCTCCGCTACATGCACACCCCCGGCGAAGTCGTCGACCTCAACGTCGTCGAGCAGTCCGTCCAGCTCCTCGTCGAGTTCGCCCGCCGCGTGAAGAAGAAGCAGAGCTATAGTTGGTAATAGCGGCTAGCGGTTGGCGGTTAGCGGTTAGGAAAGACTAGAGGCCTGGTTGCATTGAGGTAGGGGCAGCACCGCGTGCTGCCATAACTGTATCGGGTAGGGCTGGCCATCCTTGGCCGGCCGCGGCCGAGCAGGAATGCTCGGCCCTACCTCTGCATGCCACGCCACCCGCCACCTGAAACGAGCCTCTCACTTTTGCACCTTTGCACAGGAGCATCGCTCCGATTTGCACTTTTGCACGGCATCTATTCCGACCCACCCCTACCCCCACCCCCACCCCTACCCCTATTGGTTTCTGACATTTGCACCCGCCCCTAATCCCCTCTTACTCCCCCCATGCCCACTCCTGCCATCGTCTGGCTTCGCCTAGACCTTCGTCTCGCCGACAATCCGTCGCTTGAGGCCGCGGTGAAGCATGGTGGTCCGGTCATCCCGGTGTTCATCCACGACCCCGAGGCCGAAGGACATTGGCAGCCCGGCGGCGCGTCGAACTGGTGGCTGCACCAGGCGCTGGAGGATCTCGCCGAGCAGTTTGAGAAAGTCGGCTCCCCGCTTGTCATCCGCCACGGCGATTCGCTCGCCGAGCTCAAGCAACTCGTGAAAGAGACCGGCGCGGAACTCGTCACCTGGAATCGCCGGCACGAGCCTTTGATTATCGAGCGCGACACCCAGGTGAAGACCTCGCTACGCAACGCCGGCCTCAAGGCCGAGTCGTTCAACGGCAATCTGCTTCACGAGCCGCACACCGTGAAGACCCTCGCCGGCAATCCCTTCCAGGTCTTCACGCCCTTCTGGAAGAACTGCCTCGCGAACCTCAAGTTCGGCACGCCCCTCAAGGCCCCGAAGAAACTCACCCCTTTCGATAAGCCCCTCAAGTCGGTCGCCGTCTCGAAGCTTGGCCTGCTCCCGAAGATCAAGTGGGACGGCGAGTTCCCCGCGGCGTGGGACCCGACGCGTAAAGGCGCCGAGAAGCGGCTGAAAGACTTCGTCGCCGCCCCGGTGAAGAATTACCCGACCAATCGCGACATCCCAAAGCTCGACGGAACCTCCCGTCTTTCGCCGTACCTACACTTCGGTCAAATCTCGCCGCTCGAAATCGTCGACGCCGTGCGTACCGCCGGACACCTCGGTGTCATCGGTGGCGACAAATACGTGGCCGAGGTCGGCTGGCGCGAATTCGCCCAGCACCTCATCCATCACTTCCCTGAGACCCCAGACCGTCCGCTGCGCAGGGAGTATGAAAAATTCCCGTGGGCGCCGGACAAGAAGCACCTGCGCGCGTGGCAAATCGGGCGCACTGGCTACCCGATTGTCGATGCCGGGATGCGTCAGCTCTGGCAGACCGGCTGGCAGCATAACCGTGTGCGTATGATTGCCGCCTCCGTGCTCGTGAAGCATCTCCTCCAGCCCTGGAACGATGGCGCCAAGTGGTATTGGGATACCCTCGTCGACGCCGACCTCGGCGCAAACACCATGGGCTGGCAGTGGGCCGGCGGTTGTGGGGCTGACGCCGCTCCGTATTTCCGCGTCTTCAATCCTGTCCTCCAAGGCGAGAAGTTCGACCCCGAGGGCGACTACGTGCGCCGCTGGGTGCCCGAGCTTGCCAAGCTCCCCGCCGAGTGGATTCATCAGCCGTGGGAAGCTCCCATGCATGTCCTCGCCGAAGCCGGTATCAAGCTCGGTAAAGATTATCCCGTGCCGCTCATCGGACTGACCGAGGGAAGAGATCGGGCGTTGAAGGCGCTCAAGGGCATGCGCCCTTGAGAGGGGACACGTGGGCAAGGTGACACGGTGACAAGGGGACAACTAAGTTGACCCGTTGACCTGTTGGCCAGTTGACAAGGGATGCAATGGGTAGGGTCGGGACAGCGTCACGACATAGCTGTATCGAGGTAGGGGCAGCACCGCGTGCTGCCCTAGTGTCTTGGGTAGGGCTGACCGGCCCGGTCAGCCGCGGTTGAGCGGGCCGCTCAACCCTACCCTCGAAGGCTCCGCCTTCGCCTGAGGTCTCTTCCCTCTTGATACTGTATTACGGCAATACAGCATAACGGCATGACCTACACCCTGCCCATTAGCAAGCGCGGCACGTTGACGCTGCCTCCCGAACTTCGCCGTCGCCTGAAGCTCGATCAAGTGGCATCGCCTCTGGTCATTGTCGAAGAACGCGACGGGGGGCTCTTTCTGCAGTCGGCCGTGGCCATGCCCATCCGTGATATCCCCAAGGCGACCATTCGCCAGTGGGTGCTGAACGACGAGGCTGACGCCAAGGAACTGAAAAGCTACCGTCGTAAGAAGTGAGGCTGTTCTTGGATTCGAGCGTATTACTGGCTGCGGCCGGTTCTACGTCAGGGGCTTCGCGTCTGCTGATCACATCGGCCCGGCGCGAGGGGTGGACCCTGCTTACCTCGGCCTACTGCGTGCGCGAGGTGGAGCATAACCTTCCGAAACTCAAACCCAAGGCCTCGATAGATTGGAGGCGAACCATCAAGCCAGCGCTGACCATAGTCGGTACCCATCTGGTTTTGGATCGGCCTCTCCTCTATCGAGCCGTCAAGGATCGTCCCGTCGTCATCACTGCCTTAAGCCTTAAGACCGATGTCCTCCTGACCCTCGACCGCGATGACTTCCATGACCTGCTCGGTTCGTCCGTCTACGGCCTGCCCATCCGAACCCCAGGGGAGTTCGTGAGGGAACTTAACAGGTAGGGCTGACCGGCCCGGTCAGCCGCGCGGCCTGGTAGGGACGGCTCTCCGAGCCGTCCGTTCGACTGTAGGAGATTCGAACCTCATCCAGCTCAACGGCGGGCTCGGAGAGCCCGCCCTACCCAATGCCCCCAGCATCCTATCCGGTTTCCGGTCTCCCCTTGCCTCTTGCATCTTCCCAACCGCTAACCGCCAGCCGCTAACCGCTACCTCCCCGTGTCAACGTGCCCACTTGCCAACTTGTCCCCTAACAGCGATTCTCGCCGCCATGAGCACCCCCTCTGGCTCTTCGCCTCTACCTGAACGCCTCGTCTCACTCGATGCGTTCCGCGGGCTGACGATGTTGTTCATGGCCTCGTCGGGTTTCGGCATCGCGCAGATTGCGAAGGCCTTTCCGGATTCCGGGTTCTGGGAACTCCTCCGCTACAACACCTCTCATGCTGCGTGGATTGGCGGCGGGGCGTGGGACATGATTCAGCCGGCGTTCATGTTCATGGTCGGGATGGCGTTGCCGTTCTCGTCGTCGCGTCGCACCGCTGAAGGCCAGGACCAGCGGAAACTCTTCCTACACACCCTTTGGCGGGCGTTCGTGCTCGTAGCCTTGGGCGTCTTTCTGTCCACCAGCGCCGGGTCCCGACCTAACTTCATCTTCCCGAACGTCCTCGCCCAGATTGGCCTTGGTTACGTCTTCCTCACCCTGCTCGTCGGTAAAGGCTGGAAGATCCAGCTCGGCACCATCGGGGCCATCGCCGTCGCCACCTGGGCCGCGTTCTCACTCACGCCTATCGCCGGCCCGGCCACGGATTACAAAGCCCTCGGTGTTAACGATCCAACCCAGATTCTCAGCGGCTTCTGGGGTCACTGGAACATGGGCGCTAACTTCGCGGCGAGTTTCGATCAGTGGTTCCTGAACCTCTTCCCGCGCGAGAAGCCCTTCGTTTTTAATAGCGGCGGCTACCAGACCCTCAACTTCGTCCCTGCGCTCATCACCATGATCCTCGGGCTCATGGCGGGCGAGAACCTCCGCTCAGGTAAGACCTCCGGCGAGAAGCTCAAGTGGCTACTCAAGGCCGGGGCCTTCTGCCTCGTCCTCGCGCTCGTCACTGGCACGACGATCTGCCCCGTTATCAAGAAACTCTGGACCCCTTCGTGGGCTTTTTACAGCGGCGCCGTCGTCCTCTGGGTCTTCGCGCTCTTCTATTGGTTCATCGACATCAAAGGCCACAAAAAGTGGACCTTCCCGCTTGTCGTTGTCGGCATGAACTCCATCGCCATCTACGTCGCCTATCAACTCACCGGCGGCTGGATTCGTAGCGTCGGCAAGACTTGGCTCGGTAACGCTCTTTTCGAAGGGACCACCGGCCCTATGATGCAGAGCCTCCTCGTCCTCGCCGTCCTCTGGATCTTCTGTTACTGGCTCTACCGACGGAAGATCTTCCTTCGAATCTAGAGCCTGGGACAGCCCCACGCTCTGTCCTCAGCTCTTGCTGAACAACCTTTGACCCCATGCGCACCCTCAGCACCTCCCTCCTCGCCCTGTTGGCTGGCGTCCTTGTCGCCGCGGAATCATCCCTGCCGACCTGGCCGAAACACGGCACACTCTTCCTCCTGACAGATCGCACGGGAGTCGACCTGCCCGCCACCGAAAGCGTGGCCGACTTCCCCCTGCTCGTCCGCCTCCAGCGCGATTGGTTTCCGTTCGCCGAAACGAAACCCCACGGGGAAGACCTCCGCTTCACCGACGATCAAGGCAAGATCTTGCCCCATCAAATCGAGGCATGGGATTCCGTTGCGGGTACGGCAGCCATCTGGGTGCGCATACCCAAAATCAGCGGGCAACAGCGCCAACCCTTGCACCTGCACTGGGGCAAGGCCGACGCCCCGGATATTTCCAACGGAGCCGCAGTCTTTAACCAGGATAACCATTACCTGACAGTCTGGCACCTCGGTGAAAACACCGTCGACGCGACTGGGCACCTCTCGGCGAAGGACACGGGCACGACTCCGACAGTGGGCATGATTGGCGCCGCCCGACATTTCCCCGGCAAGGCTGGCCTCTTCGCTGGCGATAAGATCACCGGACTGCCCACGGGCTCGCAGCCGCACTCGACCGAGGCCTGGTTCCGACCCGAGCAGGCCAACGGCAACGTCGTGGCCTGGGGCAATGAGCAGGGCCAAGGCAAAGTGGTGATGCAATACACGAGCCCTTCACACGTAAGGATGGACTGCTACTTCTCCGAAGCCTCCGTCCAAAGCGCGCCATTCCCGGCAGGCGAATGGGTACATGTCGTCCACACCTACGCGCCTGGCGACGCCAAGATCTACGTCAACGGCGAGCTAACGAGCGCCACCAAGGTTCGCTCAAGCCCGCTGAATATCCGGACGCCCGCCCGCTTCTGGATCGGCGGCTGGTATCATAACTACAACTTCGTCGGCGATATCGATGAGGTGCGCCTCTCTCACGTCGCGCGTTCCGCCACCTGGATCAAACTCAGCTACGCCAATCAGGGACCCCGCCAAAGTTTGCACGGCCTCCTCACCTCTCCTGGCAAGGGCGAAACCACGTTGACGCCCGCGGTGGCGGAAGTCGCCGAAGGCGGACGCCTCCCCTTCACCTTGGTCGCTCCCGGCGCCCAGAAGATCACCTGGCTCGTCGTCCGCGACGGCCGCGAGCAAGTCGTCGCGACGGATCGGCTGCGCTTCGAGCTCGCGGCCGGACGCACGCTAGGCGATGCCACCGTCAAGGTGATCGCCCGCGTGATCACGGCAAACGGCACGGTCGATCGCATCGCCACAGCCACCATCCGCGACACCATCCCCGAGCCCCGCATTCACCTACAAACGCAAAAGAGTTGGGATGGACGCAGCCCGCTGGATATCGCGGTGATCGCCGATAACCAAGCGGCCCTGACCCAAGCCGGCGCGGGTGCGCTCACCGTCCGCTGGCAGGCGGACAGCTTTGCGGTGACCCAGGAAGCCCGCGGCACGATCTTGCACCTGACGCGGGCGCAGCGGAGCGGACTCCTCACGGTCAAGGCCACCGTCGATAACGGCGGCACCCCGACGACCGCCAGCGCGACGATTGAAGTCAAAGAGCCGACGAAGGAAGCGTGGACGACCCGGATGGCCGACCCCGATGAGAAACCGGCCGACCATCAGTTCTACGCGCGCGACGACCGCGGCGAAGGGAGCCTGCACTGCAATGGCCAGATCGACCGCCCCGGAGCCAAACTCACCCTCACCGTGACCGTCGACGGCAAGCCCTACGCGCAGACGACACCCACCCTCGCAGGCGATCGCTACACCTGCGAGGTCCGTCTGAAATCCGGCCTCGTGCATTACCGGGCTGTGCTGACGTCCGAACGCGATGGGCAGAAAGCAATTCTGCACACCGCCGACGACTTGGTCTGCGGAGATGCCTTCATCATCATCGGCCAGTCGAATGCGGTCTCGACCGACTGGGGCAAAGGGGAAGGCACTTACCAAAGCGAATGGGTGCGGACCTTCGGGACCATGTCGGGTGGTCCGAAAGGCCTGCGTCTCTGGGGGTCCGCGGTGCATCGCAACCACCAAGGAGGCGCGTTGCAGATCGGCTACTGGGGCATGGAACTCGGCCAACGAATCATCGAGCAACAGAAGGTACCCGTCTGCTTCATCAATGGGGCGGTCGGCGGGACCCGCATCGACCAACACCAGCGGAACTCAGCCGACCCCACCGACATGACCACGATTTACGGCCGCCTCCTCTGGCGCGTCCGCGAGGCCAGGCTCACCCACGGCATCCGCGGTATCTTCTGGCATCAGGGCGAGAACGACCAAGGCGCAGATGGACCCACTGGCGGTTACGGCTACGAGCTTTACCGAGAATTCTTCCACCGGATGGCCGGTGACTGGAAGTCCGATTACCCTAACGTTCAGGTTTACCACCTGTTCCAGATTTGGCCGAAGTCGTGCTCCATGGGCGTCAACGGTTCCGACAACTTCCTCCGGGAAGTCCAACGTCGCCTGCCGGAAGATTTCGCCCGCATGACCATCCAATCGACGCTGGGCATTGATCCACCCGGAGGGTGCCACTTCCCGCCGGCCGGCTACGCCGAGATGGCACGGCAACTCTACCCCGTCGTGGCGCGCGAGCACTACGGCCTCCAGCCGGCTGGTCCCGTGACGGCGCCCAACCTGCGTAGCCTCCAAAGTAATGCCACCCAGGATACGCTCACGTTGACCTTCGATCAACCCATCGCTTGGGACGATACCCTCAGCGGTCAGTTCAGCGTCGATGGCGTCACTGGCGTTGTCACCAGTGGTAAGGTCGCGGGCAACGTGCTCACCCTGCGGCTCAAGGTGCCGGGTGGACGCACCCTGACTTACCTCGACAGCAAAAGCTGGAGCCAGAAGACCTTACTACGCGGCACGAACGGCCTCGCCGCGCTGACCTTCTGCGCAGTCCCCATCGCCCCTTGATCGTCTCGTGCTCTGGATCTGCTGTCATCGGTAGGATCGGGACTCTGGCCAATCGGCCAAGTGATCAACCGAGCCTCTTCGCCCCCGTGCCCACGTGCCAGCATGTCCCCTCGAAGGCGTAGCCTTCGCAGGTAGGGGCAGCACCGCGTGCTGCCCTCGTGCATTCGCACTAGGTGGCAGGCACCATGGAACGCAGGCTGACTTGGGTAGGGACGGCTCTCCGAGCCGTCCGTTCGCCCGTAGAGCTCCGTACCTCGCCCGGCTCAGCGGCGGGCTCGGAGAGCCCGCCCAACCCGAGACAGATCCCAGCATCCTATCCGGTCTTCGGGCCTCTTTGCTATCCTACCGCGAAAGGCGATGGGTCAGGCCGTACCTTTGGTCAGCTGAACCAAAAATGGCATGAAATGCTTAGTTTTCTTATAAAACACAGTTAAGGTACGGCCTGACCTCCTTTTCGGCCCCCAAGCCTTCCTCCAGCTCGGTTCCCTCCTCATTCGACCCACTATTGGTTTTAATGCTTTATTGCTATCACCCAAGCCCCACAAACTATCATATGCGTTGCGCCCTCATCGCCCTCCTGATGACCATACATCAGGCCGCACTGCATGCCGCCGATCCGTCTGCAGCGGGCCTGGACTTTTTTGAAAAGCGCATCCGTCCTTTGCTCGTGGAACGCTGCTACGAGTGCCACAGCGCGGAGAAGAAGCAGAAAGGCGGGCTTGTCCTCGATACGAAGGCGGGCGTGCTCAATGGCGGCGACACGGGGCCGGCGCTGGTCGCAGGCGAACCGGCGAAGTCGCTGCTCATCACGGCGGTGAAGTGGACGGACAAGGACATGCAGATGCCGCCGAAGAAACAGCTCGGCAAGGAGCAGATTGCGGATCTCGAAGCTTGGGTGAAGATGGGCGCGCCCGATCCGCGCAAGGGGGCGGCACCGGTGGCGAAGAAGCGCGGGATGAGTATCGAGGAGGGGCGGAAGTTTTGGTCGCTGATTCCTCCGAAAAATGTGCCTCCGCCCGTAGTCGCAGATCGTGCGTGGCCCCTGAATGACATCGATCGCTTTGTGCTCGCGAAGCTGGAGGAGCAAAGGCTAGCGCCGGCAGGTGAGGCGGATGCGCACAGCCTCGTGCGGAGGCTGTACTTTGATCTCATCGGTCTGCCGCCTTCGCAGGAGGAAGTCGCGGCATTCGTCCGCGCGGCGGAACGCGACCGGCAATCGGCCATCGAGTCGCTTGTGGATCGTCTGCTTGCCTCGCCGCATTTCGGCGAGCGGCAGGGGCGTCACTGGCTGGATGCGGCGCGCTATGCGGACAGCAACGGGCGCGACCGGAACGTCGTGAACTACCACGCGTGGCGGTATCGCGATTACGTCATCGAGTCCTTTCAGGGCGACAAGCCGTATGACCAGTTCATCCGCGAACAGATCGCGGGAGATCTGCTGCCCGCGAGCGACCCGAAGCAGCGCGATTCGCAACGGATTGCGACGGGCTTTCTCGCGATGGGCGCGAAGGCATTCGAGGAGTACAACGCGGAGATTTTCCGGATGGATGTGATTGATGAGCAGATCGAAGTGATCAGCCGCAGCGTGCTCGGCCTGTCGGTCAGCTGTGCGCGATGCCACGATCACAAATATGATCCCATTCCCACGGCGGATTACTACGCGCTCGCAGGTATTCTGCGCAGCACGCAACCGCTGTATGGCTGGGGCACGCGCGGCATCAAGGCCACGGCGCATCATCACTCGGAGTGGCAGGCCATCGGGCCCGATGCGGTCGCGCTCGCTCCAGCCGCGCTGGAATATTACCGCAAGCTCCAGGCCGACACGCTGACGTTCTTCACCGCGCGTTCCTCGCGCTACGTAGTCGTGCGCAATATTTCCGCCGCGCAGATTGATATCAAAAAAGAAGGAGCCGACAAGGCGAAGCTAACCGCTGACATCGCGCGCATGGAGGCGGTGGTGAAGGATTGGGACGCCAAAATCGCCGCGATGGAAAAGGCGCTCAACGTATTGAATGACTCCCTGCCACCCGAGCCGGGCTGGGCGATGGCGGCGCGCGAGCGGGAGAAATCTGAGGACAGCCGCATCCACATTCGCGGCGACACGAAGCACCTCGGCGACGTGGTACCGCGCGGCATGTTGCAAGTCATCGCGCTCAAGGATGTGCCCGCGCCCGCTGGCGCGCAGAGCGGGCGGCTGCAACTCGCGCAGTGGCTCACGCATCGCGAAAATCCGCTCACGGCGCGTGTCTTTGTGAATCGCGAGTGGCAACGACTATTCGGTCGTGCGCTGGTCACCACGCCGGATGACTTCGGCGTGAATGGCGCAAAGCCTTCGCATCCCGAGCTACTCGATCATCTCGCGTACCGGTTCATGGCTAGCGGTTGGTCGGTGAAGCGATTAATCCGCGACCTCGTCCTCACACGCGCCTACCGCCTCAGCACCGATGCCGTGGCGGCAAACGTCGAGCGCGATCCTGACAACGTCTTCCTCTGGCGCATGGCGCCGCGCCGGTTGGATGCGGAGAGTCTGCGCGATGCAATCCTCGCGGTGAGCGGCCAGCTCAATCTCTCCCCGCTGGAGAAACCGTTTCTCAGCCGATATCATCCGCGACGCGATGCGGAGCTAATGACCTTCAAGCCGTTCGTCACTGTTGCGGATTTAACCAGCAGCCATCGCAGCGTCTATCTGCCCGTATTGCGCGGAACGTTGCCGGAGATTTTTTCGCTCTTCGATTTCGCGGCGCCTGAGCGTCCGGTCGCACAGCGCGATGAGAGTGTGGTGCCCGCGCAGTCGCTTTTTTTCATGAATAATGCATGGGTCATCGCGCAATCGCGACACGCGGCGCAACGCCTACTCGCCGACACCCCGCAGAGCGACGCCCAGCGCGTGACGAAGCTCTATCAACTCGCCTTTGCGCGCCTGCCGACCGCCTCCGAATCCGCGCGAGCGGAGAAGTTCCTCGCCGGCTCGGATGCATTGCTGCCCGACCCGAAATCCAAGACCGCTCCTAATCCCGCATCGCTCCGCGAAGCCCGGTGGGTCAGTCTTTGCCAGGCGGTCTTTGCGTCAGCCGAGTTCCGCGTTTTACGGTAAGCCCGCATCACCAATCACCATGACCATCCCACCCTCCGCATTCTCCCGCCGCGACTGGCTGCGCACCGCCTCCGCCGGATTTGGCTACATGGCCTTCGCCGGCCTCGCGGCGCAAAGTGCCGCGCGGGCGAGTACCAGTGCGCTCTCGGTGAAGAGCCCGCATTTTCCGCCACGCGCAAAACGCATCATCTTCCTGTGCATGCGCGGAGGGCCACCGCATATGGAGACCTTTGACCCGAAGCCCGCGCTCACCGCCGCACATGGCACGCAGGGCCGGAATGCCAAATGCAAGTTACTTGGCTCGCGCTGGGCATTTCAAAAGCACGGGCAAAGCGGGACGGAGATCGTCAATCTGCTGCCGGAAATCGGCAAACACGCCGACAAACTCTGCGTGCTCCGCGGCATGCACACGGACAATGAAAACCATCCGCAGGCCCTCGAACAACTTCACACCGGCAGCTTCCAATTCATTCGTCCCTCCATGGGCGCGTGGTCGGTGTATGGCCTAGGCACGGAGAACCAGAACCTGCCGGGCTTCATCTCCATCAACCCGCTCACCGCGCTCGGCGGACTGCGCTACTATTCCAGCTCCTTCCTGCCCGCCGCGTGCTCCGCGACATTGCTCGGGAACGCGAGCATGCCACCGAAGGAACTGAAATTCAGCGACCTCACGAACCCGCGCATCACCTCGGCGAGCCAGCGCGCACAGCTTGATCTTTTGCAGAGCATGAACCGCGACCTGCTCGCGAAGACCGCCGACCCGCGCGTCGAGGGGCTCATCGAATCCTACGAACTCGCCTTCCGCATGCAGACTGAAATGCCCGGCGTAATGAACCTCGACGGTGAGAGCGCGAAGACGCTCGAACTTTACGGCGCGGATAAAGGCGAGACGCAGACCTTCGGCAGGCAGTGCCTGCTCGCGCGGCGCTACGCCGAGGCGGGCGTGCGCTTCATCGAGATCACGCACACGGACTGGGATCTCCACGGCTTTCTCACCAACGGTATGACGCGGAACTGCCGACAGATCGACAAACCCATCGCCGGCCTGCTGCAAGACCTCGACCAGCGCGGCCTACTCGCCGACACGCTCGTAGTGTGGGGTGGTGAATTCGGACGCACACCCGACGACCCGACCACCGACGGCCGCGGCCACAATAACAAAGGCTACTGCATGTGGATGGCCGGCGGCGGCGTCAAAGGCGGCCACATTCACGGTGCCACTGACGACCTCGGCTACGAGGCGGTTGATGGGAAAGTTCACATCCACGATCTACACGCGACGATGCTCCACCTGCTCGGCCTCGATCACGAAAAGCTGACGTATCGCCACGGCGGCCGAGATTTCCGGCTCACGGATGTGAAGGGCAATGTCGTGCGCGAGATTCTGGCGTAAGTCGTTTATTCACCGCGTCGCTCTGCTCGCCCCTCTCGCTACGCTGCCCGCCGCTGATGCGGCAACGAAGAAACCTAATCCCCTCTTCATCCTCATCGATCACGAGGGGATTAGCGATGTCGGGTGCTATGGCTCGGACCTGGCCGAATCCGGGTCAGGCCGAACCTCATCCGGCTCAACGGCGGGCTCGGAGAGCCCGCCCTACCCAATGCCCCAAGCATCCTATCCGGTTTCCGGTCTCCCTTGGAGTGACTCATCGGAATGAAAGGCGATGGGGTCAGGTCTGGCCCCGTGTTCGGCCGCCAAACTACTTTACGCGAAGCGACCCAGCAGTGACAATACGGCTGGCCACACGACCGGCCCCAATCATGAAACCAACTGTAATCCTAACCGCAGCATTGCTGTGTATCCTCACTCCGGTCTGCTTCGCCGCCGAGACCGCACACTCCCCGGCCCCTCAAAAGATGCCGTGGGAAGATCCGTCCTATGCAAGGGACATTTCCTCAACCCAACCTGATTCGCGGGCCGAAGAACGCGCCAAAGGCGGGTGGACAGAGTTTCTAAGGCACCACGAAGACCGCAAGAGGTGGGTGACCGAAAAGAACGTGGATATTCTCATGATAGGGGATTCCATCGTATTCGGGTGGGGCCGCACGGGACACGAGGTGTGGAAAGAACATTATGGCACTCGTAACGCTGTGAACATCGGTTCCAGTGGTGACAGAACCTCGCATATGTTATGGCATATTCAGGACGGCGGACTGGCCGGAATGAAAGACCGGAATCCTAAAGCTGTGGTCATCATGATCGGAACCAATAATCGCGGCGAGCCTGCGAATGAAGGACGGGATACAGCCCAAGGCGTGTTGGCTATACTCAAAGAAGTCCATCAGAGATTGCCCGCTTCGAAGATCCTGCTCCTGGCCATATTCCCCCGTGAATGGAAGCCGACCGACCCAGGCAGAATCCGCACCGACCAGGTCAACGGGATTCTGAAGACGTACGCAGACAACAAAACCGTCTATTGGCTCGATCTTAAAGAAACATTTCTGAGTAAAGACGGCATGTTAAGAAAGGATCTTATGCCCGATGCCCTTCATCCCAACGTCGAGGGCTACCGTGAGTGGGCAAAGGCAATGGAGCCTAAACTGACCCAGTTACTCGGAAAATAGTCGGAAAGGCGATGGGGTCAGGCCGTACCCCGCATTCGGCCAACTATTGGTTTTTACCCTTTATTGCAGTCGCCCAAGACCTAAAAACTATCGCATGCGTTACGTCCTCATCCATGCGGTAGTAGGGCTGGCCCTCTTTTCAAATCTCCAGGCCCAACCGCAGAAGTATCTGATGCTCGACTCGCGGGTTATTGAGCGAGTGGAGAATGCAAAACTTGTGCTCGGCTCGCCGGTGAAGCATGTGGGCAACCCCGTGATGCAGGCTGATAAGCCTTGGGAGAACTCGATGAACAATCTCTATCCCAATGTGATCTGGGATGAGCAGGAAAAGATCTTCAAGCTCTGGTATAAGTGCGTGTTGGCGGATAAGGAAGCAATCGCGCAGATGGATCGGCCCAGCACCGTACATGACGTGGGTTGGTATCTGCTCTATGCCACGTCAAAGGATGGCATTCACTGGACTAAGCCCGAGCTTGGGCTTCACAAGTTCGCTGGTAGTGCGGCGAACAACATCGTGGCGCGTGATTGCCCGAACGTGGGTGTTTTCAAAGACCTGCATGATAGGGATGCGAGTCGCCGCTACAAAATGGTGAGCGATGTCGGCCTCGGGAAGCCGCAGGTGCGTTTCTCGGCTGATGGCATTCACTGGGGCGATGCCATTGATGTGAAGGGCTTCGGCCCGCAGAACGGCGATACGCACAACAACGCCTTTTGGGATGAGCGCAGCGGCAAGTATCTCTGGTTCACCAAACTCTACCTCGGCGAACGGCTGGTGGCCCGCTTTGAGAGTGATGACTTCATATCCTGGAAGAACAACGGAATGGTGTTGCGCTCCAACATTGAGGAAGGCCGCAGCAGCCAGACTTACTGCATGCCGACCTTCCGCTACGGCAGTATCTATCTGGGCTATGTGATGATGTATAACGTGGGGCGCGGTCGCAGCGTCGATTGTGAGCTGAGTTGGAGCCATGATGGCCTGCAATGGCAGCGGGTTGCCCCAGGCACGACCTTCATTCCTCGCGGCGCGAAGGGCAGCTACGACAGCGAGTGTATCTATGCCATGGCCGGAGAGCCGATCATCAAGGACGGCAAGCTCATGATTTTCTACGGCGGCGATGACTTTCCGCACACGGGCTGGAAGCGCCATTGCCTGCCGTCCCTTGCCACCCTGCGGGTGGATGGTTTTGCGGGTTACGAGGCGATAGATCCGGCGAAAACGGCCACCGTAATCACGAGTTCATTGCGAGCCGAGAAAGTTTCGATCAGCGCCGATGTGTCGTCTGGTGGCAGCATTCACATCAAAGCCATGGATGATCAAAACGCTCTCGTGGACGAAGCGGAACCGATCACCACGGAGGTGACGGATGCCCCGCTTCGATGGAAGCGCGGCGCGGTGGCAGGCAAGGCGTTGCGCTTTGAAGTGCGGCTCGTTCATGCACGGCTTTATGCAATCAGTGGCGTACATTTGGTTCACCAGGAGATGAAGAAGCCGCCCCAGGCATCGGGCCGCACGCCGCATCCAATCCTGACTAAGAGTCTTTCATTCAATGACGCTGTGCTGGGATGGAAGGGCGTTGATCAGATCGAGCATCATCGCGAAGGGGGAGCCAAGGGTGGTTTCGTGCGCGTCTCCCGCAGCGGTGGGTCCCAGCCATTTGCCTTTGCACCTGCCACGGCCAAGGAGTCTCCCCTCGCTGGCGACTGGACGACACTGATGGGTGGAAACGGTGCGAAGATCACCTGCCAAGTGCGTTCCGCTAAACCGGCTGGGCGTGTCGTGATCGAAATCTTTGCCAAGGATATCGCCCAATGGTCAATCGAGACCAAAGCCCCCTTCACCAGTGAGTGGACGCAGGCCCTCGCCACGTTACGCTACGACTGGAGTGATGAGGAAGCCAAGGCCGCAGGCTGGAAGCGCGCCACCAATGCTTTTTCGTGGTCCGACACGATCAGAAATGTCGGCAAGTTCGTCATTTCCACCGGCGGCGGTGTTCAGGAGAGTTTTGATCTGGATGAAATCACCGTCACGGGATCATGCGACTGAAGCCGCTGGATTTGCAGATAAAAGATTACTGGAAATGCCCAAGAGTAGTCCGCCAGCCCGCTGTGCGGCTCGAGCGTCTTCAGACTGAGAACCGCACAGAGGCTGTTGAGCGTGAAGTACCAAGGCCTCGATGTGAGACTGACAGGGCTTTGCCGGAAAGACCTTCAAAGGCATTATGCCTTGAGCGGTAAACGACACTCAAACGCCTTTAAAATTCGCCTTTTCCCCTCCCTTTGTGAACGCTAACTTGTAAGTTCAAGGGATGCACCCTAGCCGCCTAGCCCTCCTGGCTTCCCGCCTGTGTGCGACCTTTGCGAACGTCTTCGCCGCTGACGCCATCAAGCTTCGGCCAAGACGGAGCTCTTCAATGGCAAAGACACCGTCGGCTGGGTGGTCTTTCCGGAAGCTACTTCCAAGGAGACGGCTGCGCGGACTACTCTCGCAGCGTCGCAGTGCATCTCCCCATGAGCGCGGGAGGTTCCCAGGATTTGGTCATAAGGTAAAAATCACTTTACGATAACATTACCTTGGCATTCAAGATTTCACATAGAACAATTCTCTAATGCAAGCACGAGACCCATCCCGCCCAACTCCAGCGACGTTGCCCGACTCTTTCCGGCTCGACCAACGCGTGTCGCTTGTCACCGGTGGTACGCGTAATCTGGGGTGGAACATGGCGCTGGCGCTGGCTGAAGCTGGGAGCGCGGTCATCGTGACCTCGCGCGATCTCCATGCGGCAAAGTCAGCCGCAGATGCTATCCGTGCGCGCTGCGGAGTCGAGACGCTCGGGCTTGAACTGGAGGTCTCACGCTTCGATTCGGTGGCGGCGATGAGCGCTGCGGCCATCGCCTGGAAGGGCGGCGTTGACGTGCTGGTCAACAATGCACCTGGACACTTGGGCGGGAGACCGACAGATCTTTTCGAGCGTGCGCCTAGCTCCATCGAGGAGATGGTGCATGGAAATGTCTGCGGCACGCTTTGGTGCTGCCGTGAGCTTGGCCGTCACATGCGCGACCGTGGCAGGGGCAGCATCATCAATATCGCTTCCATCGCGGGTCTGCTGGGACGGAATCGACAAATGTATGACGACCATGGCGTGCCGGAGCAGCCTGTGGACTACGCAGCTTCGAAGGCAGGCCTAATTGGACTGACGATGGATTTGGCCGCCAAGCTCGGGCCGCACGGCGTCCGGGTGAACGCTATTTCGCCGGGTGGTTTCGACGATGGCAAACTTGACCGCGGATTTGTCTCGGCCTACGGCAAACGAACCGCGCTCGGGCGCATGGGCCGGATGGACTCGGACCTAAAAGGGGTGGTGGTGTTTCTCGGGTCCACGGCCTCTGCTTACATCACTGGGCAGAATCTCGTGGTCGATGGCGGCTTCACCATTTTTCATTAAAACGATGATGGCGAGCCAACGGCGCAAAGTTCTCGTGGTGGGTATCGGCTCCATCGGCCAACGGCATGCGCGGCTTTGCCGTGAGAGAGACGACCTCAGCGTCGAACTCTGTGACAGCCGTGCGGAAAGCCTGGAAGCAGCCCGCCAAAATCTCGGCGACGTGGTGTGCTGGACGGATTTGCATGAGGCGCTCGACCAAGCACCGCATGTGGTCATCGTGGCCACGCCTCACGACCAGCATGAACGGGTTGTCACACGCGCCTTGGCGGCAGGAGCGCATGTGCTGTGTGAAAAACCGATGGCACACGAGCTGGCTTCGGCAAGGCGGATGCTCGATGCGGCGGCAGCGCAATCAAGGGTCCTGCGCATTGCTTTCATGATGCGCTTCCATCCCGGAGTGCGGCGCATCCGGGAACTGCTCCACAATGGCACCCTGGGTACCGCCATTTGCGCCCGCTACTCGGTGGGGAGTTACATCACACTAGAAAATTCCGTCTCCCGTCATCAGGAGACCACCTTTGGTGCGGCGGTGATGGACTATTCCCACGGAATTGATCTGGTCGGCTGGCTGCTGCAGCGTCAGCCTCTTGGAGCCTATGCGCGCGGCATTCAGGCGGGCAATGTGGAGTTCACATCCTCGCCCAATCTCTTATCAGCGATTCTCGACTACGAAGACGGTTTGCTGAGCGAGTTGCATATCGACTACCTGACGAAGCCCCAAGCCAACACGCTAGAAGTCATCGGCGATGCCGCCAGCGTATCACTCGATTTCGAGTCCCGGATTGTGACGGTGAGGCACCGCCAATCGAATGAACTCATCCACGAGGCTTTTGCTGGACCGCGGGACGATATTTACCGCGCGCAGCTCACGAGTTTTCTCAGTGGCATCGATGGACAGCCCGACGAACTGACAACGCCGAGCGAAGGGCTCCAGTCTGTCGCTTGCTCCGACGCGATCATCTCCTCGCTGAAAACCGGCGCACGAGTGGAGATAAAGCATTTCCTCCATCCAACGAATAACCCTAAAGACCGAAAATGATAAGCAACTCCCGCCTCTTCACTACCACGCTCGCCATCCTGGTCTGCGCACAGTTCTCCGCCTTTGCGGAGGAACCCATCGCCATCGGTTCGCGGCGGGAGTTGTTTGTTGACCGTCTGCTCGTCGACGAGCTGAAGAATACCACGCTGAAGCTGCACGAACCCATCCTCGCTGAGCCGCTGAAGGAACCGCGACCGAACGGGCATTACGCGACGGTCTTGAAGGCGGCGGACAAGTTTCAGTTTTACTACCGGGGTGACAAGGACCCGAAGATGACCTGGAAGACGCACGGCATCGAAGCCTATCACGATGGCGAGGTCACTCTCTATGCGGAGAGCAAGGACGGCATCGCGTGGACGAGGCCAAAGCTCGGCGTGTTCGAGCATCCGTCGTTCCCGGAGGGTAATATCGTCTTGATGAATGAGTTCACGGTGAATCACAACTTCACCCCCTTCATCGACACGAAGCCGGGCGTACCTGCGGAGCAGAAATACAAGGCGCTGGGAGGCATCGCCTTTCAGCCACATCAGTCGGCGGTGCGGGAAAAGCGCGGTGTCGGTGGACTAAAGGCGTATGTTTCGCCCGATGGCATTCATTGGAAAAAGCTGCGGGAGGAACCCGTCATTCCCGAGGACTGGGGCAAATACTTCGACTCGCAGAACTACGCCTTCTGGAGCGACAGTGAGCAGCGCTACGTCTGTTACTTCCGCCGCTTCATCAAAGGCTACCGCGGCATTGCCCGCACCACCTCGACGGATTTCATCACCTGGACGCCGCCCGTCGAGATGCAGGCAAACCTGCCCAGCGAGCATCTCTACACACCCTGCACACAGCCCTACTTCCGCGCACCGCATATCTACGTCGCGATGCCCACGCGCTTCATGGACAAACGTGGCGCGGCCACGGATATTCTCTTCATGAGCACGCGCGGCGGCGATCATTACGACCGCGAGTTCACGCAGAGCTTCATCCGCCCCGGCTTGAGCAAGGACGGCTGGCTGAATCGCGCGAACTACGCCGCCATCGGCATCCATCAGACCAGTGACACTGAGCTATCCATGTTCCTCACGGGCGGACGGCGCTACACGTTGCGGCTCGATGGCTTTGTCTCGGTGAATGCACCCCTCGCAGGCGGCGAGATTATCACCAAGCCATTCACCTTCACCGGTAAGCAACTGGAAATCAACTACGCCACCAGCGCCGCTGGCAAGATGCGCGTGGAGTTGCAAGACGCCGCCGGCAAACCGATCCCCGGCCGCACGCTCGAAGACTGCGAGCCAATCTGGGGCGATCACGTCGCACGCATCGTGAAATGGAAGACCGGCGACGATGTGAGCCCCCACGCCGGAAAACCCGTGCGCCTGCGCGTTGAAATGAGCGACGCAGATTTATTCTCGATGCGGCTCTTTTAAGCCGACACCGAAACTCCCCGTCCTCACCTTCACTCACAAAACCTCATGCAACCTTCCCTTGTTTTGCAAAAAATCTCCCGTGGTGAAACGGTCATCACAGCCAAGGCTGGCTATACGGATCCTGCATTGGTCGAAATGATCGCCTCTTCGGGCTTCGATGCAGTGTGGATTTGTCTGGAGCACAGGAGCATGGACCCTTCTGTGGTGTATGGATTGATTCAGGCCTGTCGTCTCGGTGGTGCGGATACGCTCATCCGCGTGAAGCCCTCGAACTATACGGAGGTGCTGCATCTCATTGAAGCAGGGGTGCGTGGCATCATGCTGCCGCGTGTTGTGCATCCCGCTGAAGTGCGCGCGGTCGTGGAGGCGATGAAGTTTCCGCCGCTCGGGCGTCGTGGGTTTGATGGCGTTCATGCGGAGGCTGATTTTGGGCGAATCCCGGCAGCGGAGTATCTGGCGACGGCGAATACGCAGAACTTCCTGGTCGTGCAAATCGAAGAGCCGAGCGTGGTGCCGCACATCGATGCCATCGCGGCGATGCCGGGCGTGGACGTGCTCTTTGTCGGGCCGGCGGACCTCACGCTGGGGATGGGCAAGTTCGGCCAGCTCGATGATCCCGAGGTGCTTGCTGTCTTGAAAAATGTTGTCTCTGCGTGCCAGCGCCACGGCAAGGTCGCGGCCATCCCGTGCGCGCCCGAGAAGGTACAAGTCTATCACGACATGGGCTTCCGTTTTTTTAATGTAGTCAGTGACTATGGCTGCGTCTTCAACGTCATGAAAGCGGCACGCGCAGCGGTGAAGGTCAAACCATGAAAGGACTTTGATAGAGATGGCCCCCGCTCTCTCCATGCCCGACACTTCAACGCGCTCCAAGGCGTGGCTGATCTTGGGCCTGCTGTGGGTGGTGGCGGCGCTGAACTACATGGACCGGGTCGTGGTCACCACCATGCGCGATTCATTGACCGCGGCGATTCCGATGACCGATGCGCAGTTTGGCTTGCTTACCTCGGTGTTCTTATGGGTCTATGGGCTGTGTAGTCCTTTCGCAGGATTTCTTGCGGACAAGTTCAATCGCAGCCGCATGATTATCGGGAGCCTCTTCATCTGGTCGCTGCTGACGTGGCTCACCGGTCATGTGCAGAGCTTTGAGCAATTGATCGTTGTGCGCGGTTTGATGGGCGTGAGCGAGGCGGTCTATCTTCCGGCGGCGCTGGCGCTCATCATGGACTATCATCGCGGCCCCACGCGCTCGCTTGCTACGGGTATTCATATGACGGGCCTCAGCGTCGGCTCGGCGCTCGGTGGACTCGGTGGCTGGATGGCCGAGCGGCACGGTTGGAGCGCTGCCTTTGATTTATTTGGCCTGTGCGGTATCATTTACGCCGTGGCGCTGGTGCCAATGCTCAAAGATGCGCCGCGCCAAACTGCGGACGATGGGAGTGCGACAGAGACACCACGGCAGACCAGGCTCGGCGAGGCCTTGCGGAGCCTGTTTGGCAGCCGCGCATTTCTGCTACTGCTCGCATTTTGGAGTCTGCTCGGCGCAGCGGGATGGGCGTTGGTTGGCTGGATGCCCACGTTTTTCAAAGAGAACTTTCATCTTGCGCAGGGAGCCGCAGGCATCATGGCCACAACATATCTCGATGGTTCTGCGCTGTCGGGCAGGCTCATCGGGGGCGCATGGGCGGACCGCTGGAGCCGCACGCAGCCACGCGCGCGCGTCCTCGTGCCTGCGCTCGGAATGTTCATCGCCGCTCCCGCCGTGCTGCTGGTGGCGCAGTCGAGCCTGCTCGCGTTGGCCATCGCCGGCGTGTCACTCTACGGACTGACGCGTGGGTTCACCGACGCAAACCTCATGCCAATTCTCTGCCAAATCAGCGACCCGCGCTACCGCGCTACCGGCTTCGGCGTGCTGAACATGTTCGGCACTATCGCTGGCGGCATCGCCATCTACATCGGCGGTGCGATGCGCGATGCGCAGGTTAATGTGAGCATACTCTTTACCGACGCTGCCGCGGGCTTGCTCGGCTGCGCGGTGCTGCTGATGTTCGTAAAACCGAGGGGCCACGCCCCACATTGCGGTTCAAAAGATTTGTCGCAATGAAGGCGCCGCTCGCAGCCGGCCGGCTCAACACTAGCCATTCACATTCAACAGCATGAAACAGCAGCGCAACTGCGCCAGCCGCGATCAAAATAACCCAACCAATCATGAAAACCACCCTCACACTCCTCGCCTTCCTGTGCGCAGTTGTCTGCCCGAGTCTTTTCGCCGCTGAGCCGCCTCTCCGCATCACGCCTGAGAATACGGTGATTCTCGATGGCAGCCACTCCTCTGGGCAGGTCCTGCAATATTATTTAATCCGTGGCTGCGTCGGGGCTGAGGCGGCGCGTCCTTACTTACCAGATGCGAAGATCAATCGCGCTGGGGCGCCGCATTTTCCGATGCTTGCCGACATGGCGGGCACAGTGCTCCCGGAGGGCAAAGTTGTGCTCGCCGTCGGCAACAGCCGCTTTCTGACTGCGGAGGACAAGATGAAATTGAGCGCTAATCCCGCCGCCATCCTGCTGAAACGGCGCGGTAATGTCGTCGTCATTGCGGGCAATCCTTTCACCGGCCAGAGCGGCACGACGACGGCGGTGTCGGAGTTCCTCAATGTGGCAGCGGGAATTCGCTTTTACGCGCCCTCGGAGCTTTGGCACAGCCAGCCAAAGGGCGGTGCCATCGAAATTGGCGAGCTCGATATGTTTCGGAAGGAATATTTCCGGACGAGTTTCTTGGCGCCGTATTGGAAGGATAACGCTGAGTGGCTACGTATGAACCAAAACGGCACGCGCATGACGTTGCAGTGCTTCCATAATCTCGCGAACATCTTTCCACCGGAAAAATACGGCGCCACACATCCCGAGGTTTTCGAACTGCGCGGCGGCGAGCGGCGCGTGCCGTTGAGCATCGGGACGAAGATTTGGAATCCCTGCCTCTCCGCCCAAGCACTGCCCGATTTGGCAATGAACTACATCCGCGAGCAGATGCGTGCGCAGCCCGCGCTGCCCTATGTGAGCCTGGGCATGATGGACATCCCGTTCGACTGCCAGTGCGAGTCGTGTCAAGCTCTGGTGAAGAAGCACGGCTCGTATAGCGAGCTCTACTTCCACTTTGTAAACGAAGTGGCACGCCGCAGCGGGAAGGAGTTCCCCCATCTTGTAATTACCTGCTTCTCCTATGTGAACGCCACGAAGCCGCCGACGGGCATTATCTTCGAACCCAACGTGGCCGTGAAGCTCGTCATCAAGAGTTACATGCACCTAGACCCAGCGACGGCAAAGGCGCAGCGAGCGGCCATCATGGAGTTTGCCAATGCCGGCGCTGCCTGGTTCTTCCACGATTGGCGGTTCTCCGGCGTCACTCCGCGTAACGACTTGCCGATCGTGGCGGACTTTCTCCGATGGGCCGCCGATCACCGCTGTCTTGGTGCTTATTTTGAATACTCGCCAGAACAGAACTTCTATCTCGACGGTGCTTATTACTGGATACTAATGCGGCTGATGTCCGAACCCAGGCTCGATGTGAAGTCGCTCTGGACACAATATTGCACTGACATGTTTGGAGCTGGAGCGGAACAGATGCTCGCCTTTTACCTGCATTTCGAATCCAAGCACGCCACGGCGCTGAAACATCTCGCGCTCCTTGGCGACATGCCGCGCCAGGAGCCCGCGCTCTACAGCGCCGAAGATGTCGCGTGGGAGCGCAAGACGCTCGAACAAGCCATCACCCTGTCGAAGGACGATGCCCACGTACTAGAGCGCCTCGCCCAAGTAATGCGGCACTTCCGTGCACACGAATTGTTCGCCCTCGCCACGCATGAGCCCTACCGGCTCAATCGCACCTGGGCCGGCACTGGCATCAATGCGCCGCTCCTCGCATATTATTTGAATGACGATGGTATCGCCATGGCCGAAGCGGTTCGCTACTACGAGAAGGAGCGTAATATTCCGCCTGCGACGGGCTACCAGGAGTCGCGGCTTGGCTACCTGCCGACGGTTGTCGCGAACTACAGCAAAGGCATCGGCTCGCTGCTCACCAAGATAGAAAAGGAAGCCTCTGCTGCCGTGCCTGATACGCTGCCAGCAGCAGAGAGGGCCGCCGCGTTGCGAACCAATTCTCTCGAAATCCTGCGTGCTAATCTCCCCGCAAAATCGCGTCCAGACCGCGTGCTTTTCTTTGAACAACTGTTGAACAAGGCGGTTTATGTCCCGCGCTCCGCCACGATGCCGAAGCTTGACGGCGTGCTTGATGATGCCGAATGGGGAAAGGCCGCGAGCATCGAAGGCTTCACCGTCCTCAGTTCCCTTCTGCCCTCGAAGCACGTCACGCGCGCAAAGTTACTCCGGGTGGGCAATCAACTCGTCATTGGAATTACCTGTGATCAAGTCGGCCCCATCTGGGCGGAGACGCCGCGTGACACCCGCACCGGCACGCACATCTGGCGCGAGAGCGGCGTGGAAATTATGTTTGGCTCCCTCGATCCGAAGGCCACGCCATTCGGCACCTGCCAGTATGACATCAACGCCCTCGGCGCATTCCGTGGCTTTGCCGTCTCCAAAAACAACCGTGAGGGAGTTCAATGCGTCGGCCGCATCGACGAAGCCGCCCACCGTTTCGTCATCGAAGTTTCGCTACCCCTCAAGGCTCCTGGCTATGACTATACCAGCCCGCGGAAACTCACATTCAATATCGTCCGCATGATTTATACCCGCAACAGCTACGGCTCCGACGAAAAGCTCACCTGGCATCCGACGTCCCTCGGTACGATTTTTTTCGAGTAGCATAAACGAGTCGTGACCCGGTGTGAGGCCCCGAAAAACTAGAGGCAGAGGCATCCTAAGGGTCAGGACCATGAGGCAGCCTGGTAGGGACGGCTCTCCGAGCCGTCCGTTCGCCCGTAGAGCTCCGCACCTCGTCCTGTTCAACGGCGGGCTCGGAGAGCCCGCCCTACCCAATGCCCCCAGCATCCTATCCGGTTTCCGGTCTCACCTTGAGTGGTTTATCGGAAAGGCGACGGGGTATGTCCTGCCCCCTTACTCGGTGCCCCAAAAAACTAGAGGCAGTGCGCCATCGCACACTGCCTCTAAGGTATTAAACCGCTGCCACGGCAGCGAATACTAACCGACTCAAGCGCTGTCGCGGGTATTCTTTTGAACGGCGACTGCACCGAAAAGGGCAAACATGAAGGAGAAGGCGTAATACCCTTTTTCGCTCGGGAGGATACTTGCATTAAATAAGCCGACCACGAGCAAGAGAATGGACATAATCAGGGCACCCCAGCAGATACCGAAATAAATGTCACTGACGGGGATATTATCCAAGCGGTCTCTGACGCTTTTCTGCAAGGAGACGGCTGAAAAAAGGCCGAACATGAGGACGACGAAATAGAACCCTTTTTCGTTAAGCATCATGTCCTTGGATTCTGCTCTCCAAAGGCCGATCAAGTAGCCAAGCGAACCGATGAAAAGCGCCATCCAAGAGGCTCCGACGAATGCTGGTGAGGGTTTTTGGGTCATGTATTTGTTATTTGGGGTGTGTATGAGGAATAATTCTAATTTATTGTTAATCAAGTGTTAATATAATATTAATCTTTTAGAGTTTGTATTGGCCGAGAAAGTCGGCGCGGCTAGCAAGAACCCTGGTGCACGTCGCGAAGTCTATTGCACAAAGTTTACCACGCCGTAGTGAGGTGCGTACGTCGATAAACCCGATACACCCTATTGGTCTAATCGATAGCCCGACGATTCTGGGGAATGAACGAAGGGGGCAGACTATTGAGACAAACCACAAAGGGAAACCGGAGACCGGATAATTGGCTTGGGGCTGCCTTGGGTAGGGACGGCTCTCCGAGCCGTCCGTTCGCCCGTAGAGCTCCGCACCCTGTCCGGTTCAACGGCGGGCTCGGGGAGTCCGCCCTACCCAACGCCCGCAGCATCCTTTCCGGTCTGCCTTTGAGCGGTTGCTCGGAAAGGCGATGGGGTTCGGCCTGACCCTCATGATCGGCCGCCGTTATTCGACCTATTTAGAGCCTTCGAGCGCGGCTTTCAAAGGTGCGGCGAGTTCAGGCGGGGATTGTTTCGCCAAGTTCGCCGCAATGAATTTGTGGCG
>Ga0209500_10000670_pt1 | contig 28483 bp, 19 predicted proteins | sample S_140212_EF_Meta_FD_187323 | JGI IMG/M metagenome (GOLD analysis project Ga0209500, IMG submission 187323) | Freshwater microbial communities from Lake Simoncouche, Canada to study carbon cycling - S_140212_EF_MetaG (SPAdes) (version 2) | ecosystem: Environmental > Aquatic > Freshwater > Lake ...
GGCGGCCTGCAGCCGGGGGATGTCGAAATGGTCTACACAGACGACGCCTTCCAGGCCGCAGCCGCTTTCAATGCGCAGAAGAATCTGGCCGGATGCGTTTCGTGGGCTCCGGACATCTACAACCTGGAAAAGGCAAAGGGGAACCGGATGCTCGTCACCACACAGACGGCCAACCGTCTTATTGCTGACGTCTGGTTTGCACGAGCCGACTTCGCCAAAGACCATCCCGACAAGATTGAGGCCATCGTGCGAGGAATCTTCGACTCCATGGAGTCGCTCAAGAGCGATTCTGCTCGCACGAAGGTCGCCGAGTGGATGGCGGCAGGCTACAACATCCCGGCTTCCGATACGCTCGCGATGCTTGGCGATGCCCACAGCACCAACTGGGCGGAGAACTACCAGTTCTTCATCAACCGGAATAACCCTGCCAATTTCGAACACATCTGGAAACAGGCTTACTATCTCTATCGCCGAATTGGCGCTATCTCCAGCCCGCCGGTCTCGTTCGATCAGGTGATGGACTTCTCTGTGATTCAAAAACTTGGCAGCGAGCCCAAATACGCAGACACCCGCGACGAGTACACCAAACCGCTGGCCGCCAAAACGCTTTCTGAAATCCGTGCGGAAAATGAAGAGATTCTCACCAATACCGTCGTGATCCATTTCTTTCCCAACAGCTGGAACCTCCGGAAAACAATCGTCCGTCACATTGATGGCAAGGACGTAGAGCAACCCTACGACCCGGGCGTGGATCTGGTTCTGGACGAAGTAGCGACGCTTGCAAAACAGTTTGGAGCCGCCCGAATCGTCATCGAAGGGCACACCGATAGTTCCATGAAAGGGACGGTGCCAGCGGCCATGGTAAAGGAGCTCTCGCTCGAACGGGCACGGTCTGTGAAAGACGCAATCGTTGGAAAGTTTGAGTTGGACAAGGGTCGATTTGCCGTCGATGGCGTTGGCTGGGAGCGGCCAGCCGACCCCGACCATCCCGACAATCAGAGCCTCAACCGCCGCGTGGAAATCAAGGTCTATTCGGCCGAGAAGGAGTGACCTCGCCATTCCTCCGTCACAACCCCATCCACAGCCGAGACTGCGAGGAGAGATTCCGTTCGCTCAGGCGATTCTCTGGGGCTCCATATGCATTCTCTGCGTGGTGGCAGCGTGGTGGATCGCCACGGCCGGTGCTGGGGAAGATCGCTTCGTGAGTCCGGCTACGCTGCCGAGCCCAAGCGAAACCCTGCAGGCTGTGCCCAAAGTGCTTGGAGAACGCAAGCTCTTCACCAACACGCTGGTAACACTGTCGAGAGTGGGCCTCGGATTTGGTCTCAGCGCATTGATCGGAGTGCCGCTGGGGGTGCTGGCCGCTTGTTTTCCAGCAACACGAGCATTCGTAGCACCGATGGCCATTTTCGGCCGCAACATTCCGGTTGCGGCACTCATCCCACTCACGTTTTTTCTTTTTGGAATCGGCGAATTTCAGAAGGTCATGTTTTTGTTCATTGCCAGCGTGGCATTTGTGGTCAGCGACACCACGGCCGCCGTGCTGGAGGTGCCGGAACGCTACGTTGACACAGCCCTCACACTGGGCGCCTCTCGACTGCAGATTATTTTGAAAGTGCTCGTGCCGCTGGCTGCTCCGTCGATCTTCAATTCGCTGCGACTGCTCTTCGGCCTTGCTTTTGGCTATGTGATGCTGGCCGAACTCGTCAAATTTGGCACCGACTCCGGGGGCCTTGGCGACCTCATCAACATGTCGCAGCGGCGAGGCGAGCGGGAGCCGATCCTGATCGTGCTGGTGATCATTCCACTGGTTGCCTATTCAATCGACCGGGCTCTCTGGTGGCTGCAATGTGATCTCTTCCCCCATCGCTACGGCGGCCGCGGCCTCATACCCCGGTTGCTGGGTGGCCTGCGGCACGGGTTCACAGCACCGCCCGAGGCAGCGGCATGAACGGCACGAACGCGGCAACAGATGCAGCCACAGGCGATGCTCCACCGGCGGTGGAGTTTCGTGCGGTTACGAAGATCTACGGGGCGGCGACGGCTAGGCAATACACCGCGATCTCCGACGTCAGTTTCTCGATTCCCGACCTGCCGGAACATGGTGAATTTTCTTCGTTTCTGGGCCCCAGCGGCTGTGGAAAAAGCACGGTACTAAGGCTCATAGCGGGCCTCGAACCACAGCATCCTCCGACCAGCGGCACCGTCAGGGCACTTGGCATGGAAGTGACTGGGCCTGGGGCCGACCGCGGCATGGTGTTTCAAGATTACTCGAGCTTTGACAACCGCACGGTGCTCGATAACGTGGTTTTCGGTTTGGAATGTAGGGGCGTGCCACGCCACCGTCGCGAGACTGAGGGACTCGAATGGATCGCGAGGGTGGGCCTCGATCCAAAGCGGGACAGGGCGAAGTATCCACACGAGCTTTCTGGCGGCATGCGCCAGCGGGTTGCCATCGCGCGCACGCTTATTCTACGACCGCGGATCATTCTCATGGACGAGCCGTTTGGCGCCTTGGATCCCGCCACCCGACTGGACATGCAAGACCTGCTCGTACGACTCTGGCGGGAAGTGCAGGCCACGGTGCTTTTCGTCACGCATTCGGTGGAGGAGGCCGTCTACTTGGGCGACAGGGTCTTCGTCATGGCCACCACACCGGGTAGGATCATTCAAGAGATTCGGATGCCGTCGGCGACGGCATCGGCCCGCGAGACGCAGTCGGAGCCTTGGTTTCACGAGAAGGTGCAGGCACTCCACGAGCGGATCGAGCAGGTCGAGGCAGATGCAAAGCGGCCGTGAGAGGCCTTCATTTTTTCTGGAGCCTTGTGCCGTGTGGAATCGATTGAGCGACTATCTCCGCACTGCGTTTACAGCGCGATGGAACCTGCTCTTCTTTGTCGGTGGCGTGGCCGCGGCATTCGTCAGCGGATTTCCGGGAGTGATCCTGCCGCTGGTGGCAGCAGGCGAGATCTACTATCTGGCCAGCATGCTGACCAACGACCATTTTCGCAGTGCCGTCGAAGCACACGATGCCAAGGCTCGCCGCGACGCCGAATCGACCGGTTCCCGCGAATCGTACGATCGCATCCGGAAGGCGTTGCCTCCCGAACTGCTTGCGAGATTTGATCAACTCCGTGGCCATTGCAGCAAGTTGGTGCAACTCGCCGCCAGCCTGCGCGGTCCAAATGACAAAACCCCCGACAGCGGCTCAACAGAAACACTCGAGCGGCTCCTGTGGGGTTACCTGCGAATGATCTGGAGTGCGTCCACGCTCTCAGAATTCATCGCTCACACCGATGACGCAGCGATTCAGAGTCGCATTGCAGACCTTGAGGCTCGTCTTGCGAAGCTGACCCCTGAAAAAGAAGGCGACTCGGCTCAGCTCCGCACCACGCTGGAAGACCACCTCCACACCAGCCGGGATAGGCTTCACAATATTCAGGATGCAAAGCGAAAACTCGACGTTGTCGCCGCGGAGCTTGAGCGACTGGAATCCAAGATCGCAGGGTTGGCCGAGGGCGCGGTGGCCAAGCGAGACGTCAGCGATATCGCGCAGCGGGTGGACGAAGTGGCCGAGGGGATGCGACGCACGGACGAAACGATGCGGCAGCTCCAACTCCCTGCCGAACTGGACGATCTGGAAGATCCGCCGCAACTGCTCCGCGAAGAAGCATAAGTGGATCCGGGACCGGCTGGCATGCCCTCGCCCCGTGCGGCGGACTCTGGCTCTTATCCGGCGGACTCTGGCTCAACCGGATCGTATCGGAGTGTTTGATGTTCGAAAACGTCAAGGATGACGTTATCAACGCACTCCTAGCTCTGCGTCGTACTCCTGGTTGTCTTCTGAAATGTCGCCGCCATCATCTGACTCATCGTCGTCCTCGTCATCTTGGCCCTCATCTGCGTCAAATACACGTTCGTCTTCGTCGTCAGCCTCATCTTCAATGTCGTCTTGGATGATCTCAACAGGCTCTGCGTGAGGTTGAATCTTGAGCCGACGGGGGGCGGGGTCCTGTGGGGGCACCGTGGTGCCATTTTTTACGGCCCACTGCTCCATCGTGAGGAGCACTTCGCGGGCCTGCGAGCCAGCGTACTGGCCAACCACGCCGTCCTCAGCCATGAAGTCGATGAGTCGGGCACCGCGACCGTAGCCCACTCCCAAGGCACGCTGCAAAAGCGACACGCTGCCTCGGCCTTCACGGATCACCACTTCCACGGCAGCCTCGTAGAGTTCGTCTCGCAGCTTAGGTGAGCCGCCAGCTGGCAGATCGCCTGAGGGCGCCGGCTGGAGATTGACCAATTCTTGGGCGTATTGCGGCTCGCTGGTGCCGATCGCCGCCATCACGCGGCCAATTTCTTCGTCGCTTACAAATGTGCCCTGGCCTCGCACGATCGTGCTGGTGCCTGGGGAGAGGAAGAGCATGTCGCCATTGCCGAGCAGGCGATCCGCCCCACACTCATCCAGCACCACGCGGCTGTCGGTGCGGCTGGCCACCTGAAATGCGATACGGGCTGGCAGATTGCTCTTGATCAGCCCGGTGATCACGTCCACCGTTGGCTTCTGTGTGGCAAGAACAAGATGGATACCCACCGCGCGGCTCTTCTGTGCCAAGCGGATAATGTGTTGCTCGATTTCCTTGCCAGCGGTCATCATCATGTCGGCAATTTCATCGGCGACCACCACGATGTAGGGCATCGTAGTGGGGATGGCGGCCGCCTCTTCTGGGCCCTCTGGCTGCATGCGTCGAAGCAACTCATCGCGGCCAAGCTGGTTGTACTGCGAGAGGTGACGGACACCGACCTTAGCCAGCAGCGAATAGCGCTCCTCCATCTTTTCAACGGCCCACGCCAGAATCGCTTCGGCTTTTTTCATGTCGGTCACTACCGGATGCATGAGATGAGGCAACGACTTGTATGGGGTCAGCTCCACCATCTTCGGATCGATCATGAGCATGCGAACCTCGTCTGGACGCCTTGTCATGAGGATCGACACGATCAGCGAGTTCAAACACACGCTCTTGCCCGTGCCGGTGCGGCCAGCAATGAGCAGGTGGGGCATGCTCGCCATATCGACCACCATTGGGTTGCCAGCCACGTCCTTGCCCAGATAGATCGGAATCTTCATCGTGCGACTCTTGGCCTGCGTCTCCTCGATCACCTCGCGGAGTCGCACCATCTGGCGGTCGGTATTGGGCACCTCGACGCCCACCGAATTTTTCCCAGGAATCGGCGCCACAATGCGGACGCTCGGCACCCGCAACGCAATCGCCAGATCGTCGGCCAGGCTTGAGATTTTTGCCAACCGCAAGCCAGCCTCCAGTTCGATTTCATATTGCGAGATCACAGGGCCTGTCTCGATTTCGACCACCCGCACCTTGAAGCCAAAGTCTGCGAATGTTTTTTCCAAAATCTTTGCCCGTTCGCGCACCTCCTGCTCCTGTGCATCGAGTTGCACTTGCTCCGAAGGCAGGAGCAGTTCCAACGAGGGCAGCTCGTAATCGGCACTCGGATCTAGCGGCGCATCGAGTACCTCGGCCTTGCGGCGACGCCGGCTGTTGAGCGATCTGATCGGCACCGGTGCAATCGCTTCGGACACGTCGGTTTCTGGGTCTTCAGATTCGCTCTGGCTGGCCTCGAGGCTATCACTCGCAGACCCGTCGACATCGGAAACTTCTGGCTGCGACGCAACCAGCGAACTGTTGCTGGGTAGGCGATCCTGCTGGCGTCGACGCACGCGAATGGTGGGGCCAGTTGCTTCGTCGTCGTCGCTGCCATCCCCGTCATCCCGGATACCGCTGCCGTTCATCTTGGCGGCGAGGCGATCGGCGGCCTGGAAATCTTCGTCATCTCCGCCGCTGCCAGTACGACTCCTCCTCTGATTGCCAAAAACCTTCTGGCCGATGGACAAACAGGTGCCCACTGCTGTCGGCAACGATGTGGCCCGTGCATACGCTGATGCCACCAGAGCAGAGCCCAAGGCAATTACCCGCAGCACGAGGGCATCGCAGGCCAAGAACAGGCCGACGCCCGTGATGCCTGTCACCACAATCACGGCGCCTGTCCTAGCACAATAGACTTCGGCAAACAGCATGCCGATGGCCCCCACTGAGCCGCCCGGGCCCCAGATCGGCCGCCCAATCCAGTCCGGCAGGAACATGGCCAGCAGCGTGCAGGTGCCAGCGGTGGCCACAACCGCGCCGACTGTGCGGAGCGGCAGATCGGGCAAAGCGCGACGACGAAGCAGCATCAGATCCAACACTGCAACAAACCCCACTCCAAACCAGGCTCCGAGGCCCAGCCATTCGTAGAGCATGGAGGCCACCGCAGAGCCCGAAAATCCGCAGGCATTCGTGGCTCGTACATTGGGTGGAAACAGGCGGGCAGAAGGGGGATCGGCAGGATCAAACGTTGCCAGCGATGCAATCACAAATACGGCGGTCGCCAAGAGCAGAAGTGCCGTGAGATCCCGCACGCGGTCGCGAGGAGCAGTCGTGGCATCCACGGGCAGGCCGATCGATGCATCTGGAAGGGCTTGAGTTCGCTGGACAAAACGTCCTGCAAAGGGGGGCGGTGCAAGCGTGGCGGCCGGTGTGCGTTGAACAAAAGCCATTGGGTTTCCTGCATGCTCGGAGTGCCGATACACCGCCTAGGTTGCACCCTAAAGACGGTGTTCCATCGCAACTCTACAGGGCAGAATGGCGCGCGGCGGCGGCGAAGTATCGCCGCCTGCCTCGGGGGTTTTCCGAATGTGCTGATCGCAACGCCTGCCCAAACCCTGCGGCGTTTCGCTACGCCAGGATGCCGTTGACGACCTTGCCATGAACATCAGTGAGGCGGTAGCGACGCCCCTGAAACTTATACGTGAGCCGTTCGTGGTCGATCCCCAAAAGATGCAGCAGCGTGGCGTGAAAATCGTGCACATGCACGCCGTCCTTCACAATATTGTAGCCGTATTCGCACGTCTCTCCGTATGTTGTGCCTGGTTTTGTGCCGCCGCCAGCCATCCAGATCGTGAAGCAGCGCGGGTGATGATCGCGGCCAAACAAGCCCGGCGTAAGATGCCCTTGGCAGTAGTTGGTACGGCCAAATTCGCCCCCCCACACCACAAGCGTGTCGTCCAACATGCCACGGGCTCGCAGATCTTCTACCAAGGCGGCGGCGGGCTGGTCGGTCTGCTGACACTCTCGCTTGATCCCATTGGGCAGCCCACTGTGATGGTCCCAATCTTGATGGTAGAGCTGGATAAAACGCACGCCGCGTTCGGCCAGACGCCGGGCGAGCACGCAGTTGGCTGCAAAGGTGCCCGGGTCGCGGGCATCGGGCCCGTAGGCATCCAGCACGTGCGCTGGTTCGTCAGACAAGTCGACCACCTCTGGCACGCTCGACTGCATCCGAAACGCCAGTTCGTAGTTAGCAATTCTGGCTGTGATCTCGGCATCGGGTGTGCCTGCAAACTGGTGCTCATGCAATTGCCTGAGCCCGTCGAGCACCTGGCGACGGTTCTCCACCGACACGCCGGCAGGGTTATTCACATAGAGCACCGGATCGCCCCCGGAACGAAATCGTACTGCCTGATGCCGCGATGGCAGAAAGCCCGCTCCCCAGAGGTGCGACATAAGCGGCTGACCGCCCTTGTTCTTTGTGACGAGCACGACAAACGAGGGCAGATCCTGGTTGTCGGTGCCCAGCCCATAGTCGAGCCAGGCACCGATGCTGGGCCGTCCCGGAATCTGCGAGCCGCTCTGCATAAACGTGACGCCCGGGCCGTGATTGATTGACTCGGTGAACATCGATCGCACGAAGCAAAGCTGGTCGGCAATTTTTGCAGTATGGGGCAACAGATCGCTCATCCATGCACCGCTCTGGCCATGCTGCGAAAAACCGAAGGGCGATCCCACCAGCGGTATCGAGCTCTGGTTACCCGACATGCCGGTGAGACGCTGCCCGCTCCGCACACTCTCGGGCAACTGCTGTCCGTTTTTTTGAATCAACAGCGGCTTGTAGTCGTAGAGGTCCAACTGCGAAGGACCACCGGACTGAAAGAGAAAAATAACCCGCTTGGCCTTGGGGGGAAAGTGGACTCCGCCGAGCACTCCCGAGTCGGCTCCTAAAGCGTCACCCCCGCGACCGAGCATCTCCGCCAGCGCAAAGCCGCCAAGCCCCATCCCAAACGAACTGAGCCACTCCCGCCTCCCCAATAAACGGTGGCAGCCACCAAAACCAGGCAAGGCAGGCGACTTGGGTCGCTGGCTGTCTGCGGTGTGGAGTGGTGTCATCGTTTCACCACGCATCCGTCGTAGTTCATCAGGGCGTTTACAACTCCGGCCAAGGCCGCTTGATCTACGGCCGATGGGTTCTGATGTGCTGGCGTGCCACCGATTGCAACCAGTTTGGTAGCGTCCTCTGGATGCGTCTGATACCAGGCCAGTTGCTCAGCATACATTCTTAGCAGAATCTCTCGCTCCTCATCGTCCGGCTGACGACTGGCCAGCAGTTCAAACGCCCGCTCGAGCATCCCATCGGCCTGACCGGAAAATTCGATCAAGAGTTTTTCGGCTAGCACTCGCGAGGCCTCCACAAACTGCGGTCCGTTCATGAGCACAAAGGCGTGCAGTGGTGTGTTGGTTGCATCTCGCTTGGCCACGCAGACGACGCGTTTGGGAACATCAAAGCTCTCCAGCACAGGGGCTGGCCCCGTGCGCCGCCAAAACGTATAGAGACTGCGACGGTAGAGCGATTCTCCCGTGCCAGCCGGCTCTGGCTTAAACGATTCTGGAATGTCGTACGTGTTGACCGGCGGTCCACCCATTTTTTCGACCAACAGCCCACAGGCGGCCAACGCTCCGTCACGGATCATCTCAGCCGGGAGCCGATAGCGTGGCCCTCTGGCCAGCCACGCGTTGAGCGGATCGTCGGCCATCACTCGTTCCTCTGCGATGCTTCGCTGCCGGTAGGTCTGCGAGAGCATGATGGTTTTGATCAACCGCTTCATGTCCCAGCCCCAGCCACCTTGGTCGCCAGCGTGCGAAAAGTTTCCTGCCAGCCAGTCAAGCAGTTCAGGATACTCAGGCCGCATCGACTGACTTCCCAAGTCCTCAGGCGATTGCACAAGCCCAAGTCCAAACAGCGACTGCCACACGCGATTCACTGTCACTCGCGACAAGAGCGGGTGATCGGGGTGGGTGAGCCACCTTGCTAGACCAAGACGATTGCGAGGCTGGTCGACCGGAAAAGGCGGTAGTGCCGCAGGCGTGTTGGGCTCGACGCTCTCGCCTCGCATGCTGTATTCACCGCGATCTAAAAGGTATGCCATCCTTGGCTCGGGCAATTCCCGCATCACCATGATCTCTTGCGACTGCTCAGCCAGAGCGTCGTGCGACAGCCTCGCAGCTTCGAGTAACTTTCGCTGCTTGGCGGCAGACTCGTCGAAAGCCGATGCAAAAAACTCTCCCAGCATTTCGGCATCTTCTGCATCGGCTATGGCTGCTTCGATGGTGCCCTGCTTGGCAAGCTCGCGAATCTCAAGAGCAGAGATCGCACGGTCGAACACGCGGAAGTCATCGACAAGGCCACCCTTGAATCCATGGTCTCGCATCCGCTCGCCAATCCGAATGTGGTCACCCCCGCCGCCTGTGATCTCGCGAGTCAGACTATCTCGCACCACATCTGTTGCTGCCACATGGCCGTTCACAAAAATCTTCAGGCCAGATGCCTTGCTTGAGCCATTACTGGACACCGCCACATGCACCCACTTGCCGACAGGTAGTTGTTCGGCAACTCGCACCGAAGCAGCATCACCGGGCCAAAAATGAATCAGCGACCACTTCAAATGCCCACCATCAATCAAGAGTTCGTAGCCGCGACTAGCAGCGTCGGTCCAGGCCTGCGAGCGATGAAACACAACGGCCCGATCGGCCCGATCCGGAACATGCAGCCAGAGCGATACCGCAAACGGATGGCTGCGAACAAAATTGCCCACGGGCGTTTGCACCGGATGGTCACCGGTGAGCTGAATGGCCTTGCCGGTTCTGCCGTCGATCGTGTTTTCAACAAGTGTGTTTTCGGTAGGCGATGTGGCGGGGTGATCCGGATCCAGCAGGCTGGCAAACGTGCCGTCGGCCTCTCGCTCATCAAAGGAATAACGCGCGATCTCACCGGAAACATTGCCGGATGTTGCGATCGCAAGCGGCGGCGGCATTTCCGCCTTGCCGGCAATCCATTCGGCCACGCGATCGCGGGCCAAGGACTCAGCATGGGCCAGTTGCGTCGCTGCCTCAGCCGACCCCTCTTCGGCCTGCGCCAATGCCGTAACGGCCTTCGCGTCGAGCAACCGCAGCGTGGGTGTCGGCGTGGCGGGCGTGAAAAAAGAGTAGAGCCCCGCCTCGTCGATGTCATCGAAGAACGCGAAGAACTGATAAAACTCGCGTTGCGAGAGCGGGTCAAATTTATGGTCGTGGCAGCGGCAGCATTCGAGCGTCAGCCCCAAAAACGCAGTGCCGAATGTCGTGACCCGGTCGTTCACGGCATACACTCGATACTCCTCCTCGACCGAGCCTCCCTCGCACTCTTGGCTGTGCAGTCGATTGAACGCGGTGGCCAGAATCTGTTCGTCAGTAGCCTGAGGCAAAAGATCGCCGGCGATCTGCCACGTTGCAAAATCGTTCCATGGTAGGTTGCGGTTGAAAGCCGAAATCACCCAGTCGCGCCACGGCCACATCGGGCGCTTATGATCCACTTGAAATCCGTAGCTATCCGAGTAGCGAGCCAAATCCATCCAGTCGGCGGCCATCCGCTCGCCGTACCGAGAGCTGGCGAGCAGGTGGTCGAGCAGTTTTCCGTAGGCATCGGGCGACGAGTCGGCAATAAAGGCGGCCACCTCAGCAGGCGTCGGGGGCAGCCCCGTGATATCGAACGTGGCTCGGCGGATGAGCGTGGCCAGATCCGCTTGCGGCTGAAGCTTCAAGCCTCGCTTTGCCAACTTGGAAACAACAATCCGATCGATCGGGCTCATATTTCCAGCGGTCGGGCTCGTCGAGTCGCTGGCAGCGGGAGCATTCAAAGCCACCGTCGACACATCGGCAACGTCAACCTGCGTAACGGGCACAAATGCCCAGTGCGGCTCATACTTCGCCCCCTCCACAATCCAACGACGCAGCAGAGCGACCTGCTCACCGCTGAGCCTTCCAATCTTGGCCGCAGGCGGTGGCATGACGGTGTCAGGATCGGGAGCGAGCACCCGCGTGAGAAGCTCACTCGTTGCGGCATCCTCAGGCACGATCGCCGTGGCACCGCTCTCAAGCTCTTCAATACTTCGCTCCCGCACGTCCAATCGCAGGCCAGCCTGCCGCTTTCCGCCGTCCGGACCGTGGCATGCAAAACAGTTCTCCGAAAGGATCGGCCGAATGTCGCGGTTAAACGAGATTCTCGGCAGCGGATCTGCGGCCTCCCCGGTCGCCAGCCAGAAGCAACCTGATATCGCCAAGCACGTTATGAGGTGTCGCATACTTTGCATGAGGTACCACATCAGCGGCAACCGTACACCGTCGAATAGGCTCAACTGGATGGGGTAACTGCCACACATGTACTCTACCCTCGAACGGCGTTTGCGGCCAGCGAATAAACATCCTTAGACGGGCACTGGTTCATACAGAAGTCCGTACGTTTTTTATGTGACTCACGCCTTGGGCTACCCATCTGGTGAGCTTCGATTATTCGCCGAGGAAATTCGGCCGCAGCCGAAACTCGCCCGACTCGTGCCGTTTCAGGATGCCAACTAACAGGCTCGTTGAATCGACAGCAGCGATCGCATCGGCTGCTGCGTGGGGCAAGGATATCAGCCCGCCGCGCACAGCGAGGCCCAGCGTGTCGGCATCTAGGCTCACAACCGGCAGATGCTCAACGGCGGCCAGCGCCGGCAACAGGTGCGATGCAGCCGTCGTTGAGTCGATCGCATCCAAAGGAATGCCTCGCGTAAATCGCCCAACAGCCGAACGTGCCAGCGACTGCATCACCGCACGGGTCCCCAGCGACTCGGCCAGATCGCGACCGATGGCCCGCACGTACGTTCCCGCCGAACACACAAGCTCCATTGAGAGGTGCGGCCACTGATAGCCTGTGATCTCGAGCCGATGGATGCAGACTCGCTTCGACTCTGCCTCAAATGTGTGCCCTGCCCGCGCCAGCCGATACGCTCGCTTCCCGTCGATATGCACAGCCGAGTAGTCGCAGGGCCGCTGCAGAAATTCACCGCGAAATGCGTCTGCCGCAGATTCAATCGCTTCGCTGGTCGGGCGAACAGGATTGGCCTCTTCTTCGATGGGCGTCTCACAATCGTCGGATGGACTTGATCGCCCCAGCAAAAACAGAGCTGTGTAGTGCTTGGGTAATTGGTGGATGTAGTCGACAAGCTTTGTGGCCGAACCAACGCAGACCACCACCACGCCACTGGCCAGCGGATCGAGCGTGCCTGCATGCCCAACAGCCCGCATCGATAGAGCGCGGCCAACCACATCGACCACACGCCTCGACGTCACGCCGATCGGCTTCTCAACCGGGATCACACCCGTGAATGGAAAACGCATACAGCTCTGCCACCTCCTCTGGCTTCCGCCCACCCAGGTGCATTCTGTCACGCAGTGCCTGCGGGTCTGCCACGGCACCCGCTACGAGCCGATCAAACTTCAGAGCCAATACGGCTGCGGTGCGGGTTGCGTCGGACCGGGCATGCCCCAGTGGATACTGCACAATTTCACTGGGACGTTCGCTCAACACTCCAACCTCGTGCCCGACGCGAACACTCGCGTGGCTGGCATCGTATTCAAGCCGCACGCTTGTCGGGATTCCATCAGGATATTTGTCATCATATTCGCGACCGCCATGCTCAATCACAATCCGTGCGATGATCTGTGCAATCTCGGGGTCGCTTATCGCTTCCGGCGAATAGTCATTAGGCAGAAGCATCAACTCCTCCCAGCCGAGCCTCTGCGCGCCTTGCGCCGCCGCTTGGCGGGCCTTCAGAAGCGTGCGGGCCAGAATATAGGGCAGCGAGTGGTCGGCCGATTGACGCGTCGTTGGCGTCCGCTTCGCCGGATCGGCAATGATCGAGTAGGCCGGTTCGTAGATCTTCACTCGCAGCGCGCGAAATCCAGTGGGGTCGCGAGCCGGGGCCGGCTGCTCCGCAAAAAGATTGATGATTGCCCCAATCGCACCTGCCGACTGATGCTCGTAGAGACCGAGCTTGAAGTGCATCGCGTGGATCGCGAAGGCGTTGCCACTCACGCCCAGCTCCAAATCGAATGGACTCTGTCCATCGGGGCCAGGCTCGTTCACGCGGTAAATCGCCAGAGGATTGCGAAACACATCCGCAGGGCCGACGAATCCGGCCATCGCGCGATGGACGCTCATCACGGCCGTCTCCGCCGCCAAAGCTGCCGATGCCCCCTTGCTATCGGAGAGTTGGTGGCCCGCGCGGATCGCCCGGAAAGGCACATAGTGGGCCACGACCATGCCGATAGCCGACTCGATCTCGTCTTCTGTCGCCCCAAGGGCTGCTGCATAGGCAATGGCGCTGGCCACCGCGCCGTGATGCACATGGTCGATCGAATACTTTCGCAGCGCAAACACCTCAGCCAGTCGGCCGCGAATCTCGTCGACCAGCAGCATCACTCGCAGCGTCGTATCGCCGTCCAACTGAGCTTGCCGCGCAGCGGCGATCGCCACAGGATAAAAATCGTTGTGGCCGAATTCGCCCGCCGTCCTCCCCTTGGCTTTGTCGTAGCCAAAGTTGGTGCCATTGGAATCCCATTCGCGTACAGCCGACACGTTGGCTACCACAGCCTTTTCAACCGCACAGGCTCGGGCTGCCCCGAAGCAGATCCCACCAGCGGAGTGTGACACAGGAGGCGATGCAAGCGCTTCCCGACGCAACACGGTGGGTGCGTTGGCCTTGAGTGCCAACGCAGACACTCCGCAGCCCACGCTATCCAGATGAAACAGTTGCAGACGATCGAGCGTCTCCCGGCCGATGGGGCGGGGATCTCGCAGGAATGCAATCGCGTACTGGGCGAGGCCGCGAGCCTGGTTGCCTGTGGCCGGAAGGACGAGCGTTTCGCCGGAAACATCCTCGACGGTGCGGTGCGATTGGAGTGTCATGGGTTGGATCGAAAGTGCTATTGGGTTGGGCCGCAGTTGTAACCTGCTGCAGCATGTTGCTGGAAGATCGAGGCTTTTTTCCTTGCGACTTTCTTCTAGACTGAGGGCATGCAACCCACCCACATTGGCCCCTACACGGTTCTCTCGCGACTTGGCCGCGGCGGCATGGGTGCCGTCTACGAAGCCACCGACAGGCATACCGGAGAAACCGTTGCGGTAAAGGTACTCGCATCGCATCTGGCCGATGAGCATGGCCTGCAAAAACGGTTTCGCGACGAAATTGAAACGCTCAAAAGCCTACGTCATCCCGGCATCGTGCAACTGCTCGCCTTTGGCGAAGATGATGGCCAGCCCTATTTTGCGATGGAGCTGGTGCGAGGAAAAAGCCTCGAGCACATCCTGCGTTCGGGGCGGCGTTTTACTCCGCATGAAACGATTGCGATGGCTTTGGAGATCACCCGGGCCCTCAAGGTGGCACACGATCACGGCGTGGTGCACCGCGATTTGAAACCGGCCAACCTGCTGATTGCAGACAACGTTGCGGTTGCCCCAGTCACTGGTGCAACCGTTGAGCCGGTTATCAACCATGTCAACCATGTCAAACTGGCCGACTTTGGGATCGCCAAACTGTTTAGTGGCAACGGCCACACGGCGCACGGGAATATCGTCGGCACGGCTGAATACATGGCACCAGAGCAGGCCGCTGGAAAACCCGTTGACCACCGCGCGGATCTCTATGCACTTGGGCTGGTTATGTTTGCCATGCTCACAGGGCGACCACCTTTTCACGGCAGACAAGTGACCGATGTGATTGAGAAACAGCGACGAGAACCGCCGCCTCGAGTGGCCTCGCTGGTACCCAACATACCCCCAGAGTTGGACGAGTTGATCAATCGTCTCCTGTCCAAAGATCCGGCCGCTCGGCCAGTGAGTGCGCTGGCTCTGAGCCGCATGCTCATGGCAGTCAATGCCCTGACGGAAGGCGCCGTCGAGGCTCCTCAATCGCACAGCCCGGGACAGCCGAAGGATCGCCCTTTGCAGGGGAGCCCGCCAGAGGATATTTCGCAGCGACGCGCCGATGCGCAGCAGCCCGGCAACCGCAAGCCAGCGACGCATCACGCCACCGACCACGACAGAAGCCACAGGCTTACCGTGGGGGGCGCTTCCTCGCCGGAGGCGGCGGATGGCAGGTCTATGTCACAAGTGGATCACTACGCATCCACACAATCGCGCACTCCATCGCCGAATCCAGGAGCGTCTGACTATTTAGCAGAGAAGTTGTCCAATGAGGCTGTGATTTCATCGCCACAGCCTCATCCTCCGATCGCAAATCTTGCAGGCGATTTGCAGCCACGCCAGCCAGAGGTCGCAGCCCAAGCACTGGTCGATTTTGCCGCCACGCAGCCCTTCACCGGCAAGCTTCCCCATGTGCCGACAGACCTGCCAACCGACGCCGCCGGTGCTTCCACTCACGTCGATGGGGCGTCTCGCAATCGGTTCACTACGATCGCAGAACTCGACCGAGCAACGCGTGATCACACAAACCGCTCGCGAGTTTCTGCGCGACGATGGCAAATCGTGACGGCTCTGGCGACCGTGGCGAGCGTGGCGATTGGCAGCTATTTGCTATTCCAACCACTGACTGCCGATCAGTTGCACCGCCGAATCGAATCGATCACAGAGCAATCGAGCCAGAACGATGCTGTTGACCTGCGAGATGCGAAGCCGTCAATCGTTCTTTTTCTTGAGCGTTTTCCCGACGATCCCAGAGCCACTCATATCCGCTTGCTTTCACAGACGCTGGATCTCGACGCACTGGAAAGGCGGTCGCGACGCCGAGTGCGAGGCGACAAGCCGCTGGATCCGATCGAACGAGACTACCGGGCCGCGATGGCCAAGGAGGGAATGAGCCCATCGGCATGCGCAGCGGCACTGTGTGCGCTCGTGGCGCTGCACGAGCAGTCGTCTGGAGATTCACCTTCCGGCGACAACGAGAAGGCTCTTTGGCTGGCGCTGGTGCGCCGCCAGATCCAGCGATTTGAACCTTTGGCAGCCAGAGAACAGGCGGAGGATGCCAGCCGCGTTCAAGCTATCCTGGCCGAGGCCTCTGCACTCAAGGCCACGGCCAAGACCGCCACTGACCCGTTGCAGCGGAAAGATCTCAACGCGCAGCGCACAACCCTTCTGGAAAGCGTGGTTCAACTCTACGCCGAGCGACCGCACGCCGCCGATGCCGTCGCAACGGCCAAGCGAGCACTGTCCGAACTTGAAAACGAACACCTTAATAACGAAAAGTAATATTTCTCGCGCAGGGCACATGACCGCATGAAGACTCTTTCCACGCATTTTGCTGCGAACCAATCCTCTGCCCCCAGGCCCAAAAGCCATGCGGCGTTTGTGCGGGCCCAATCACTGATTCCCGGCGGCGTCAATTCCCCGGCCCGTGCCTTTGGTGGCGTGGGGGGCGAGCCGATCTTTTTCGAGCGCGCACAGGGCCAACGCCTCACCGACATCGACGGCAACACCTACCTCGACTACATCGGTTCGTGGGGCCCGATGATCCTGGGCCACCGGCATCCGCGAGTGGTGGCCGCGATTGCCAAGGCCTTAGAATCTGGCACCAGCTACGGTGCACCCACCGAGGCCGAAAGCTGCCTCGCAGAACTTATCATCGCCGCCGTACCGAGCATTGAAAAAGTTCGCATGGTAAGTTCGGGCACGGAGGCGGCCATGAGCGCCGTGCGACTGGCGAGGGGATTCACCGGCCGCGATAAAATCATCAAGTTTGCCGGCAACTATCACGGCCATGCCGACAGCCTACTGGTGGCGGCTGGCTCCTCGGCGGCCACGCTCGGTGTGCCCGACTCGCCGGGCGTGACGGCCGGCACGGCCCGCGACACGATCGTGCTTGAATACAACGATCCGGAGTCGCTTGCCGCGGCCTTTGGGGCTGAGGGAGCAGCCATCGCGGCAATCGTGATGGAACCTGTGGTTGGCAACATGGGGCTGGTTGTGCCAACGCAGGAGTTTCTCGACGCGGCACGCCGGCTTACGCATACGCATGGAGCACTTCTTGTGTTCGACGAAGTCATGACGGGCTTTCGGCTATCGTATGGCGGCGCCCAACAACTCTTAGGCATCACGCCTGATCTCACGACGCTGGGCAAGATCGTCGGCGGGGGTTTGCCCCTAGGCGCGTATGGCGGCCGGGCTGACATCATGAACATGGTGCTGCCCGTAGGAAAAGTCTTTCAAGCAGGCACGCTCTCGGGCAATCCGCTGGCCGTTGCCGCTGGCACTGCAACGCTTGAGGAACTCCGCGACCGACCACCCTACGCACAGTTGGAGCGGCACGGAGCGAGGCTCGAGCAGGGCTTCGGTGCCGCCGCAGCCAGCGCTGCAATCCCTGTATGGATCGCCCGAAGAGGGAGCATGATGACGGTATTCTTTCAGCCACAGCCCGGCGGTATGCCTGTGACCGGCTGGAAAACAGCGTCGTTGAGCAACACGGCCCACTATGGAAGATTTTTCTGGGGCATGATTGAACGTGGCTGCTACATGCCGTGCAGTCAATATGAAGCGTTGTTTTTTTCAAGCGCCCACACCGATGCTGATATCGAGGTCACGATTACTGCTGCCAGCGAAGCGATGAAGCAACTCTCGTCAGATGGAAAGCTACGTTAGATGAAAATCGACCACCAGCGGCAGATGGTCGGAGGCTGCTTTCGAAAGACTCGTTTTCATGATGTGTGCATGACGCACATCGATCGCACCCCGGGCAAACGCCTTGTCCAGTGAGCCGATTGGCAGCCACGATGGAAATGATCGAAACTGCGCGATCGGGCTGGTGATGTGCCGAAAGCCGGTGGCAGCAAGGTCGGCGGCTGCCAGCGTGTTGCGCCAATCGTTGAAGTCTCCAACCATCAGCGTCGGAAGTGTGTCGGCAGAACGGAAGAGCATATGCCCGAGTATCCGGGCCATTTGCGCGTGCCGCTCCCGCTCGGAAAGCCCCAAATGCGTGTGCACCAGATGCATCACCCCCTCCGGCGAGTCAATCAACAGAAGCTGGGCTCCTCTGGGCTTTCGGGAGCCTTGTCGCAAGGAAATGCGATGCCGGCTGCAGACCGGCCAGCGAGAGAGCACGAGGTTGCCGTACGTGCCATCGCCGAGGTGCACGTTTGACTGAAACACTGAATGGCAATGAAAGTACCGCGAGAGAACCCGCGGTTGATCATCGAACTGGCTGCGACGCACCAGCCGATCCACTTCCTGCAGGCAGATAAGATCGGGGTTCTCGGCCTCAATCGCGTCGATGATTCGCGCCAGCGAATACCGCCGGTCGCGGCCACCGATGCCCTTGTGAATATTCCAGCTCAACAATCGCATAGGTGTCCATCACAAAATCAAATGCCGCCCGAGGCTGGCTGCCCCGAGTGGAGAGGTCTGAAAACGTTTCCGTCGCATTACGCCCCCGTTTTGCGACGCATGTAATAGCGTTGCACTCGGCCCACGCACGAGCGGCCATCGGCGCTGCGAATGGCGCAGTCTGCTCCGGGCAAACCAGCCTGCTGCACGACGGCCCGTACCCGAGTGGGGGTGCCCTCGGCAAGATCCAGATCAATGTCGTCGCAGGTGAGGCCATGGCAGGAGCACAGTGGCCCCGCCAGATCCTTGGGCCAGAAGAAGTGCGTGGCGGCGGCCAGACCAATCGACCGCTCGAGCAGGTCGAAGTAAGCGATGTCGCAACTGTCTGTCGTGCAGCAGTAGGCTGGCTCGCCCAGCGACTGTGCGTCCTGGGCTTGCACGTGGCCGAGCAACGTCTGGATCGACACCTGCGCGCCATCATTGCCGCACTTCGGGCAACGAGGCGGGAGCGTCGAATCGGGTTCCTTGCAAAAAGCCTTGTTCACGAAAAGCCTCGCGCATGACAAATCTTGTTCATGGTTCACTTACTATAGTGTGTGGCACGGTATCCGCGGTACTATTGTGTCCTGCCTCAGAATCGCCCCTGACCCGCCCACACCCTCTGGTCTCTTGCGGCCATGCATACCCACGACGACATTCGAATCGGCACACTGGTTCCCGCACACGACCGCACGCCTGAGGTGATTGCCCAAATCCTGCCTCGTGGATTTGAAACCTTCCAGATCAGTTTCGGTAAAACGGTTGGCGATTTTGATGTTGCCGCACTGGCCGCGCGCGTACGGGGAGTGCTGGAATCGCACTCGCTGGAGCCGAATGAACTGCCGCCACGAGTCAGCGCGATCGGCGTGTATGGCAATCCGCTGGTGAGTCCTGAAACCATTCGCGACTGGGAAAAACTGATCGATTCCGCCTCCTTATTTGGCTGCGATATTGTGTCGGGGTTCGCTGGCAGAATTCCAGGTCGGCCGGTTCCCGAATCGTTTGGTCGATTCGGGGAGGTGTTTCGGCCGCTGGCGAAACGAGCCGCCGACAACGGCCTGCGCCTCGCGTTTGAAAACTGCGAGATGCGAGGCACGTGGGAAAGCGGCGATTGGAATATCGCGCATGCCCCCCAAGCATGGGACGCGATGTTTGCGGAAGTGGAGAGCCCAGTCGTTGGCCTCGAATGGGAACCGTGCCACCAGATCGTCAGCTTTATCGATCCACTACCGCAACTGCGCCGCTATGCGTCGCGAATCTGGCACATCCACGGGAAAGATGCGACGGTGCTCTGGGACATCATCCACGCTCACGGCATCCGAGGCGGCGTGCAATACATCCACCACCGCACGCCCGGCTTTGGCGACACCAACTGGACCGATCTCGTGAGCACGCTGCGCCTGGCCGGTTGGCGAGGCAGCATCGATATCGAAGGCTGGCACGACCCCGTCTATCGCGATGCTCTGGAGATGACCGGCCAAGTGGCGGCTCTGGACTATCTCAAGCGTTGTCGCGGCGGCCCCTTCGTGGCGAATCCCTTTTAAAGCTATTGCGAGGCGGCCTCTTCAATCCGCTCCAGAATGGTGCCAATGATGGCTCGGTCGGAGAGGGGCCGCTGCAGGCTTTGCGGGTGAGTCTGGTCGCTGGCAATGAGCCCCTTGAGAAAAAGTGCCATCGCCATGGAATGCTTGTACGCTGGCACGGGGCGGCGAAACGCAAAGTCGCCCAAAGCCTGCAACGCGTCGTCCAGTTCGTCAAAGCGGCTATCACCCGCCGCCCACCATGCGTCTCGCTGCGCAAATTCCTGAGGCGCGGCCGTGGAAAGGCCCAGCAGCCAATCGCTCCCATAACGCACCATATCGATTGCTAGGTCGTTGCCCGTGAGGACCAAAAAATCAGGCCGCACGTGATTGCGAAGGGCTAATCGCTCCCACTCCTTTCGGCGCGACAGCGAGGAGTGCTTTGCACCGATGCAGTTCGGGATACTCATCATTTCCGCGTACGACTCGAGCGACAACACGCGGCCGCTCGGCACAAACTCAGTCGAGAGTTCGAAGCCGATAAAACGTTCCACGTGTTGAGCCAACCGCCATAAGCGAAGGATCATGTCGGCATCACTGCCACGGGTAAGGCCGTACGAGGGGAAGATGACAGGCGTGCCATCCACTGCGGCAATCAATTCCAACTGTTGGCCATAGGCAGCTTCGTCAAATGCGGCCCCAGGGGCATCCACGACGCAGGCGCCGGCCACAAGACTCACGCCGGACCCAAGCGTTGCCCTAGCCACGCGCAGTGCCTCTCGCCGCGTCTGGTCGTCGAGCAATTGCACGTAGCCGGTATCCATGTTCACAGCCGGCGTGATTCCGGCAGCAGCCGTGCGGGCCACGTGGGTGGCAAAACTATGCCAGTCGATTCGCCCATCCAGCGTAAATGGCAACAGAATCGCCGACATCCCGCGAATCGTACGGCGTGGCCGCACCAGGGAGGCGGGATCGATGGCGGTGGTAAGGGGATCGGGCATAAGGGGAAAGAGTATCGGCCAATGCGACCGGCTTGGCCAGAGCGATCGCAGAGCAATCTTCGACCGATGCCTTTGCCACCGTCCTGCGATGATGGAAGTCCTCGCTGATCGATCGCTGCAACCGCCGGTTTTGCTGCGGTTGATACGATAGGATGCGATACAAGGCCGCCAGCGCCCCCACAAAGAAAACAGACTAGACATTCCAGGAGTCGAGGCTCAAAAACAAATGGCGTTGTATCCACGCATCGCACGGTTTCGAACAGTTGCGGATCTCCGCGAGCATCTGGCGAAGATCGACGCGCCGATTCCTCTGGATGACGCCGTGCTGTCGGCCCAGGCCGACTCCCCCTTGGCTGCGCCGATTGAGATCGGGGGCCATCGCGTAGGCAACCGCTGGTGCATCCATCCAATGGAGGGCTGGGATGCCACACCGGACGGCCTACCCACCGACATTCTCTTGCGTCGCTGGCGAAATTTTGGACTCAGCGGTGCCAAGCTCATCTGGGGCGGCGAAGCCGTCGCCGTTGTGCCCGAGGGCCGCGCGAATCCCAATCAACTCAGCGCCGAGGCCTGCGGCCGTGCGGGCCTTGCCACGCTGCTCGAGACAGTGCGAGAAGCCCACCGCGAGCGTTACCGCAGCGACGATGACCTGCTGGTCGCCTTGCAACTCACACACTCGGGCCGATTCTCAAATCCCACGGCCGCTGGACGGCAGCCGCGGATTGCCTACCACCACCCGCTGCTGGATGCGCGTCACCAGACGCCTCCCCCGCTCACCACGGCTCATGGCTCATCCCGCAGATGCGTTGATCCGGCCGACTCGTCGTGCATGCTCAGCGATGACGATGTGGAGCGGCTCATCGATCGCTACGTGGCGGTGGCAAGCGATGCGGCAGCCGCCGGGTTTGCGATGGTGGATCTGAAGGCGTGTCACGGCTATCTGGTGCACGAGTTTCTTTCGGCTCGCAGGCGACCAGGCAGATTTGGCGGAGATTTTCAAGGCCGCACCCGGCTGCTTTGCACGCTGGTAAAACGGGTGCGAGCAGCGTGTCCTGGCCTTATCATCGGCGTGCGACTATCGCTCTTTGACACGGTGCCGTGGCATCAGGTGGGCGATCACGGCGAGCCGTGGCCATGGGCTGATGCGATCCCGTACGACTGCGGATTTGGTGTGAACGAAACCGACCCCACACAGATGGATCTCAACGAACCGATTCAACTGCTCAGGAATCTGCGCGATCTCGGGGTGGCCAGCGTGAATCTTTCCGCAGGCAGCCCCTATACCGTGCCACACATCCAGCGTCCAGCAGCGTTTGCGCCTTCCGACGGCTACCCTCCGCCCGAGGATCCACTCATCGGGGTGTGGCGGCAAATCGACGCTGTTCGGCAAGCCAAAGCGGCCGTGCCGGGCCTCGTGTTCGTAGGCACAGGCTATAGCTACTTGCAGGAGTATGTTATCCATGCAGCTCAGGCTGTTGTGCGGCAAAGCTGGACCGATGTCGTTGGCTTGGGCCGCATGGTGCTTTCGTATCCGGATCTGCCAGCCGATTCGTTGGCCGGCCAATCCTTGACACGCACGAAAATCTGCCGCACTTTTAGCGACTGTACAACGGCCCCGCGGCACGGCCTTCGCAGCGGCTGCTATCCGCTCGACGACTTTTACAAATCACTCCAGCCCGATGCCGCCGGCATGAAGGCGATCAAAAAATCAGAGCACGATGCTTCAAGCAATAGCTAGAACCCCATCGGCAGCATGGCACGGCTTGGCCGCTTCCTTGAACAAATGGCCGATTTCTGGAAGACTATCTGCCTTTCTAGAATTCACGTTGAGCCCAGCAGACATCCCACTTGGAGTTTTCCATGGCACACGGCCTTGCTTCGCTCGTCGCCTCTGGCACCAAAGCGTGGCTCGATTCAGTGGACCCAGATCTCGTTCGCTCCGCGATCGCCGACGGGGCCACCGGGGCCACGAGCAATCCCGTGATTATCTCCGACCTCATCAAGACTGGTCGCTTCAATGACTCACTGCCGTCGCTGATCGCTGCTGGCAAGGACGATGCCGCCATCGCTTGGACGCTGGTCGACGAACTGGTCACACATGCCCAAGGTGCGTTTCTGGACACCTGGAAGAAGACCGGCGGGAACGATGGCTGGGTGAGCTTCGAATTGGATCCGCTGCTGGAGGATCCAGCGAACGGTCTGTCTGAGGATGAGCGAGTGGCTCGCTACGTCGAACTGGGCACATTCTGGTCGGCTGGTCAGTGCAACCGAATGATCAAGGTGCCCGCAACCCCAGCTGGCATCCGGGCGCTTGAGCCACTGGCCGCTGCGGGTGTGCCGTTGAACGTCACGCTCATCTTCACCAAGCCACAATACATTCGCGCCCGCGACTCTGTCTGGAAAGGCGCTGTGAAACGTGCCTCGCTCGACTCGTTCAAGAGCGTCTATAGCGTGTTTGTCTCGCGGATCGACGTTTATACCGAGCAGCATGTGCCCGACCTGTCGCCCGCAGCACAGGGAATGCTGGCCATCGTGAATGCCAAACGGGTCTGGGCTGCAAACCATGCCTTCTGGAAAACCCACCCCACGCCGCTTCAGCAGGAGATCATCTTCGCCAGCACCGGAGTCAAGCAGAAGGGACTCGACGCCTGCACGTATGTGTCGGCCTTGGCCGGCGATGGCATCCAGACCAACCCACCGGCCACCACGCAGGCGGCCGCTGAACCTTCGCGAAGCTTTTCTCGGCAGGTGGATACAATGCCGCCGGCCGCAGTCCTCGCAGAGCTCGATGCCAAGGTCGATATGCAACACCTCGAAGAGGTGCTCATGCGCGAGGGAGTTGAGAAGTTTGTGACTCCGCAGAAGGCTCTGCTCGCGTTGATCGCTTCCCACAGGGCAGCCATCGCTGCAAAAGTCTGAGGTCTCTTCTCGTGAAGGAGGCTTTTTTTAAATGCCGCCTGTTGGAACCACACACACCATGCACACGCCCCACCTCACCCAACTGCCTGCGTGGAAAGCCCTTGAAGCCAACCGCGATCAGATTGCCCAAACGACGCTGAAGGAACTCTTTGCCGCCGATCCAACTCGCGGCGAGCGTATGGCTGTGGAGGGAGCCGGACTCTATCTCGACTACTCTAAAAACCTCGCCAATAACGAGACGCTCTCGCTGCTCGTCCAACTCGCCCAACAGTCGGGCGTGGAAGCCCATCGGGACGCCATGTTCGCTGGGCAGAAAATCAACGTCACCGAAAATCGGGCGGTGCTGCACGTCGCCCTGCGGGCGCCCGAAGGCTCAAAGATCTCGTTGGACGGCGTCGATGTCGTACCAGCCGTCCACAAGGTGCTCAAGGCGATGGGTGCATTTGCCGATGGCATCCGCAGTGGCACGTGGAAGGGGGGCAGTGGCAAACGGATTCGCAACATTATCAATGTTGGTATCGGCGGCTCCGACCTGGGCCCCGTCATGGCGTACGAGGCACTGCGGCACTACACCGACTCCTCGCTGACGTTTCGCTTTGTCTCCAATGTAGACGGCACTGACTTTGCCGAAGCGGTCGCGGGCTTGGATCCTGCCGAGACGCTCTTCATCATCTCGTCAAAGACGTTCATCACGCTGGAAACGATGACCAACGCACAGACGGCCCGCGAGTGGATTCTGGCCGGCTTGGGTGGTGACGCCTCGGTCGTGGCCCGCCATTTCGTGGCTGTCTCGACCAACGCCGCAAAGGTTGCCGAATTCGGAATCGACACCGCCAACATGTTTGGGTTCTGGGACTGGGTGGGTGGCCGCTATTCGATGGAATCGGCGATCGGTCTCTCCACAATGATCGCCATCGGTTCACGCAACTTTGCTGACATGCTCAGCGGCTTCCACGCCATGGACGAGCACTTTCGCTTGGCCCCACTGGAACAGAATCTGCCGGTAATCCTTGGCCTTTTCGGCGTTTGGTACAGCGATTTTTTCGGGGCCCAGAGCATTGCCGTGCTTCCCTACGAGCAGTATCTCAAAAGGTTTCCTGCCTATCTTCAGCAACTCACGATGGAGAGCAACGGCAAGTCGACTCGTCTCGATGGCACGCATGTCACCTACAAGACAGGCCCCATCTACTGGGGCGAGCCAGGCACCAACGGCCAGCACTCCTTCTATCAGCTCATCCATCAGGGCACTCACCTCATTCCGTGCGACTTCATCGGATTCAACAAGGCCCTGAACCAACTAGGCCACCATCACGACTATCTGATTTCCAACATCTTCGCCCAGGCCGAGGCATTGGCCTTCGGTAAGAATGCCTCGCAGGTTAAGGCAGAGGGAACGCCCGACTGGCTCACGCCCCATCGCGTTTTTGAGGGCAACCGTCCGTCCAACGTGATCATGGCCGACGCGCTCGATCCGGCCACGCTCGGATCGCTCGTAGCCCTCTACGAGCATGCAGTCTTCACGCAGGGGGCAATCTGGGGAATCAACTGCTTCGACCAGTGGGGCGTGGAACTCGGCAAACAGCTCGCCCAAAATATCATCTCGGAACTGGAGTCAGTCACCCAGCCAACCCTTGCACACGACAGTTCCACCAACGCGCTCATTCGCCGCTATCGATCGCGGAGATAGGTGCGACAACCGACCTCGATTATTACGGTCTGTTCTGACGGTCAAACCGAACGGTCTCATCTGGAAGTCTTGGGAAGGATCCTCGCTCGATGAAACTTGAGATTTTTTCGGATGACGCGGCCGTGGCCCGTGCGGCTGCCAGCCTGATCGCAGCCCAAGCCAGGCAAGCCGTGGCACAGCGGGGCCTGTTTCTATTGGCAGTCAGCGGCGGCAAGACGCCGTGGGCGATGCTCAAACTTCTTCGCTTCGAGGACATGCCGTGGGCCAGCGTGCACATTTTTCAAATCGACGAACGGATTGCGCCAGATGGGGATCCCGACCGCAACCTCACGCACCTGCACGAGAGCTTGCTCGGCCATGCACCGATCCTGCCGGAAAACATCCACGCCATGCCGGTGAATGCACTGGACCCAAGAGAGGGAGCGCGAGACTACGCACTGACGCTTCAAGCGTGGTGTGGCGATCCTCCCATTCTTGACCTCGCCCATCTGGGCCTCGGTGCCGACGGACATACCGCCTCGCTGATTCCGGGGGATCCGGTTCTGGATGTTCTGGACCGGGATGTTGCCCTCACGGGCGTGTACCAAAATCATCGCCGCATGACGCTCACGTTCTCGCTCATCAATCGCTCTCGCATGATTCTGTGGCTGGCCACAGGGGCCGCAAAGGTGCCTATGATCCAGCGACTGTTGGATCGCGATCAGGACATTCCGGCGGGCCGTATCAATCAGGACCGTGCAATTCTCCTTGCGGACCGTTCAGCGGTACTCACAGTGGCAGGGCAGGAGTAGTGCCAAACAGAACTGGCCTCGCCACCCGCACAGCGGCTACGCTTAGACTATGGACGTTCTGATCTCAACGGTGTGGCAGTGGTGGCTCGTTCTCTGGCCGCACGTGCTGGCGATGTCGTTGCTGGCAATCAATCTCCTGGCATCAGCCCACGCAGTTCTCACCAAACGAGATACTCGCTCCACCATCGGGTGGGTGGGATTGATCTGGCTCTCGCCGGTCTTTGGGGCCGTTGCGTATGCCGTGCTGGGTGTCAATCGGATCCGTTCGCGGGCCAGTCACCTCCGAGCGGGTCAGTTGAGGGTCCCGCAAGAACTCAGCGGCGCTGTGCCAGACAACGACCGCCTGCGAGAGGCCATCGGCCCCGACCGAGGGCCCCTGCGGTCGCTGGAGGTGCTCGTTGCCCGCGTCACCGACCGTCCGCTCGTCGATGGCAACGCGATCGAACCGCTGCTCAGTGGCGACGAAGCGTATCCTAGGATGCTCACTGCGATTGACGCTGCCACTCGCAGTATCGGGTTGGCATCTTATATCTTCGACAACGACCGCACGGGAAACATATTCGCGGAAGCACTCGCTCGCGCAGTGAAGCGAGGCGTTGAAGTGCGGGTGCTCGTGGATGGCATCGGGGCCAGCTACACGTTTCCCTCGATCGTCGGATTGCTCACGCAGAAGGGCGTGCGAGTGGAGCGATTTTTGCCCACCAGCGTGCCGATCTACTTTCCCTATGCCAACCTTCGCAACCACCGCAAAATTCTGGTCGTGGACGGTAGTGTGGGATTTACAGGGGGTCTGAATATCCGCGATGGATGCTGGCTCGCACACGATCCGCAACACCCTGTGCGCGACATGCATTTCCAGGTGCGTGGCCCGCTGGTGGCGCATCTCTTGGACGTATTTACGGAGGACTGGGCCTTTGCCTCAGGCGAGTCGCTGACCGGCGAGCAGGGCGATGACGGCGACCCCCTCCTGACCGCCGCGCGCGCCTTATGGCTGCCGGATCTCACATGGGCGGGCACGTCGCTGGCCCGTGGCATCCGCTATGGACCCGACGACCGCGATATGGGTCGGATCAAACTCGTGCTGGTGGGAGCGCTTGCCGCGGCGCAGGAATCGGTGCGAATCATGACACCGTACTTTCTCCCGGACGATGCCATCTGCCAAGCGCTCGACGTGGCAGCTATGCGAGGCGTGCGGGTCGACATTGTGTTGCCAGAGCATAGCAATCTCGAACTGGTCGGTTGGGCCTCAACCGCGATGCTCTGGCAGGTGCTTGGCCGGGGTTGTAATGTCTGGATGTCGCCGCCTCCGTTCGATCACACAAAGTTGATGGTGGTCGATCGGGCATGGGCTCTGTTTGGCAGCGGCAACTGGGATGACCGCAGCATGCGGCTTAACTTCGAATTCAACGTCGAGGCATTCGATCGCGACTTTGCTGAAACGATTCACAGGCACATCGGCGACGTGATCGCCCGATGCCGCCCAAAGACACTCGCGGAGGTCGACAGTCGCAGCCTTCCAGTGCGGCTTCGGGATGGCATCGCCCGCCTCTTCTCTCCGTATCTGTAGGGCCTATATCTCTCGTCATTCAGTGCCCACTCGTTGTCAGCCCCCCGTGGCTTGGCCTACAACTGAGGGCTCGCGTTCAAGGGTTCAAGAATGGATTGGCTGGCTCCAACGGCCCGCTCATTGCGGCCGGCACGACAGGCATGACAAGCACACCACCCATCGACCCAGCCATTCCCGATTCTATCGAGCAACTTCGCCGCATCGGACAAGAGTTTCATACGCGATCGTGGTCGTTGGGCACTAGCAGCAACTACAGCGTGGTCGCGTCGCGAAACCCGCTCGAACTGCTCATTACTGCCAGCGGCAAGGACAAGTCGGCCCTCGGCCGCGACGACTTCGTGCGGGTGGATGCTGCCGGAGGAGTCTGCGGTGGGTCGTCCCAGAAATCCTCTGCCGAGACGCTCCTGCACTGCATGATTGCCGAACTCATTCCATCGGTTGGC
>Ga0209500_10000671_pt1 | contig 28416 bp, 25 predicted proteins | sample S_140212_EF_Meta_FD_187323 | JGI IMG/M metagenome (GOLD analysis project Ga0209500, IMG submission 187323) | Freshwater microbial communities from Lake Simoncouche, Canada to study carbon cycling - S_140212_EF_MetaG (SPAdes) (version 2) | ecosystem: Environmental > Aquatic > Freshwater > Lake ...
CGATATCTCCGTTAACTACACAATAACGCCATTAAAATACCTTCACAACGCATGGTGGGTCTGGCTAGAAGCCACCTCGGCTCGAACGGACGGCTCGGAGAGCCGTCCCTATCTAACGACAGAGAACGGAACTCAAAGGGAGACCGGAAACCGGATGAATGGCTGGGGTACATTCTCAGGTCCCAGGTCTCGGCTATCGGGTATCTGGTGCGGGTATTCAGATACAGGTACAGGCCTCGGGCCTGATACTAGGGGCTGCATCGGGTAGGGACGTGATTGCCATCACGTCCGTTCGCGCGCGCACATGGAGGATCGACGACACTAGCTAAGAGCCGATGAAGCTAGAACTGCGGTCTCGAACGGCGGCGATGGCAATCGCCGCCCTACCTAACACCGAAAGGATGCGATGTCATCGCATCCCTACCTCAGGACGTCGCAAGGCTCAGAGTCCGGCCAACCAGCGTTCGGCTTCGATGGCCGCACGGCAACCCATGCCAGCGGCGGTGATGGCCTGACGATAGACGTGGTCCGAGCAATCACCGGCGACAAAAACCCCGGGGATATTGGTGCTCACGGTGTTGGCACCGGCGACGAAATAACCGCCAGCGTCGACCGCGAGGGCAGGCGTGAAGGCCTGGGAATTGGGCACGTGGCCGATGGCGACGAAGACGCACTTCACGCCGAGGTCACGGACAGCGCCGGACTTCTCGATCACGCGCAGGGTGTGGACTTTCTCGTCGCCGAGGATCTCGGTCGGGCTGACGTTGAGGACGAGCTCGATCTTCTCGTGAGCCTTCACGCGCTGCACCATGATCTCGGAGGCGCGGAAGCTATCGCGACGATGCACGAGGTAGACCTTGGAGGCGAAGCGAGTGAGGAAGAGGGCTTCTTCGCAGGCGGAGTCGCCGCCGCCGACGACGGCGACCGGGACGTTGCGATAGAACGCGCCGTCGCAGGTCGCGCAGGTGGTCACGCCGTTGCCGCCGTAATAATGCATTTCACCGGGGATACCTAGGTGACGAGGCGAGGCGCCGGTGGCGATGATCACAGCCTTGGCTTCGTAAGTGGCTTCGCTGCCCTTGAGTTTCTTGATCGGGCCGGAGAAGTCGACGGAGTCGATGCGGTCCCAAGCGAACTTGGCGCCGAAGCGCTCGGCTTGGCCCTTCATGTTCGTGATGAGCTCGTTGCCGTCGACGCCGTGGACGAAGCCCGGGAAGTTCTCGACCTCGGAGGTCGTGGTCAGCTGGCCGCCAGGCTGGCCGCCTTCGAGCACCAGCGGAGTGAGGCCGGCGCGGGCGGCGTAGATCGCGGCGGTCAGGCCGGCGCAGCCGGTGCCGAGGATAAGGACGTTTTCAGCCATGGTCATAACCCATCTTGAGGGCGGGAGCACAGCCGCAAGGCGGAAAACCCGATGTGAACAACCCGAGTCAAGGCTTGCCCCGGGGGGTGGGGTCGGGGTTTGCTACCTCTCGCTCCCGGACCCATGTTTCTCAGCATCCTCAAGCTCTTCGCGGGCAGCCACCACCGGAGGTTCCTCCGTAAGTGCGCACCCCTGGTTAAGCGGATCAACGTCCTCGAAACCGAGTACCAGAAACTCTCGGACGAGCAGCTCCGTGCCAAGACCGAGGAGTTCAAGCATCGCCACGCCAAGGGCGAATCCCTCGACGCCCTCCTCCCCGAGGCCTTCGCGGTGGTCAAGAACGCCGCCCGCCGACTCTGCGGCACCACGGCCATCGTCTGCGAACACGAGCAGGCCTGGGAGATGGTGCATTTCGACGTCCAGCTCGTCGGTGGCATCGCCCTCCATCAGAACAAGATCGCCGAAATGGCGACCGGCGAAGGCAAGACCCTCGTCGCCACCCTGCCCCTCTACCTCAACGCCCTGACCGGCAAGAACTGCCAGCTGGTTACGGTCAATGACTACCTCGCCCGTCGCGACTCGGAGTGGATGGGTCACCTCTTCCGCTGGCTCGGCCTGACGGTCGGCTGCATCCAGAACCAGATGCCCGGCGACGAACGTAAGGCCGCCTACGGCTGCGACATCACCTACGGCACCGCTTCCGAATTCGGCTTCGACTACCTACGCGACAACGGCATGGCCCTCTCGCCCGACGAGCAGGTCCAGCGCGAACACTACTTCTGCATCGTCGACGAAATCGATTCCATCCTGATCGACGAAGCCCGCACGCCGCTGATCATTTCCGGACCGGCCGCCGAAGAACGCGAACCGGCCTTCCCCCGCCTCCGCCAGCCGGTTGCCGGCTTGGTCGAACTGCAAATCCGCCTCGTCACCCGCCTCATTAACGAGGCCCGCGAGGAACTCGAGAAGGTCGGCGAAGATAAGGAACCTTCCGCCGACAGCCTCGATAAACTCTGGCTCGCCGCCCACGGCATGCCGCGCAACCGCATCTTCCTCCGCCTGATGGAGAACGGCCGCTGGCGTAAGCTGCTCGAGAAACACGAAGGCGTACTCGCCTCCGAAATCGAGAAGGACCGCCGCTTCCACCTGAAGGAACGCCTCTACTTCGCCGTCAGCGAACGCAACCACGAGTCCGACCTTTCCCAACTCGGACGCGACACGCTCCGCCCCGGCCAGCCCGATGCGTTCGTGCTGCCTGACCTGCCGACCCGCTACGTTGAACTCGACCGCGACGAGTCCCTCACCCCGGAACGCCGGGCCGAACTCCGCACGGAAGCCGAGAGCGCCTACGCCCTGGTCTCCGAGGACATCCACGCCATCGGGCAGCTGCTCAAGGCGTACACGCTTTACGAAAAGGACAAGCAATACGTCGTCCACGAGGGCAAGGTGAAGATCGTCGACGAAAACACCGGACGCATCATGGAAGGACGCCGCTGGTCCGATGGCCTTCACCAAGCCGTCGAAGCCAAGGAAGGTGTCGCTCTCGAAAAGGAGAACAAGACCTACGCGACGATCACGATCCAGAACTACTTCCGCATGTACCAGAAGCTCGCAGGCATGACCGGCACTGCCGAGACCGAGGCTTCCGAGTTCCACGACATCTACCGCCTGACGGTCGTCGCTATCCCGACGCACCGCCCGTGCATCCGCTCCGACGATAACGACATCGTCTTCAAGACCCGTAAGGAGAAGTACCAGTTCGCCATCAAGGAGATCGCCGAAGCCCACAAGCGCGGCCAGCCCGTCCTCGTCGGCACCGCCTCCGTCGAAGCCTCCGAGACCCTCGGCCGCATGCTCGCGATGGCCAAGGTCCCGCACAAAATCCTCAACGCCAAGCACCACGAAGCCGAAGCCGACATCATCTCGATGGCCGGCCAGTCCGGCGCGGTGACGATCGCCACCAATATGGCCGGCCGCGGTACCGACATCAAACTGGGCGAAGGTATCCGCGAATTGGGCGGCCTCTACGTCCTCGCCACCGAGCGCCATGAAGTCCGCCGCGTCGACCGCCAGCTCCGCGGCCGCTGTTCCCGCCAAGGCGACCCCGGTCGTTCCCGCTTCCTGGTCTCCCTCGAGGACGACCTGATGCGCCTGTTCTCGAACGCGGGCATCATCTCCTCGCTGCTCGAGAAGTCCTTCAAGGAAGGCGAACCCCTCGAGCACCCGCTCCTCAACCGCTCCATCGGCACCGCCCAGAAGCGCGTCGAAGGCCAGAACTACTCGATGCGCAAGCGTCTGCTGCAGTACGACGACGTACTCAACCAGCAGCGCCAGATTGTCTACGGCCTGCGTAACCGCGCCCTCAAGGCCATCGATAGCCGCCAGACCATCCTGAACATAGTCGAAGAAGAGATCGAAGAACGCCTCGACGTCGTATTCCCCGACCCCGAAGGCGAAGCCGATCGTCGCGCCGCCGAGGCCTTCATCTACTGGTACATCACCGCCTTCCACATGCGGATCGACCTCGAGGACATCCTCGCCCGCACCAAAGCCCAGGTGACGCTCCTCGCTACGGACCGCGTCCGCGCCCTGCAAATCGGCCGCGAAGAACACGAGTCGCCTGACATCCTGCAGTACCTCGAACGCAACGTGCTCCTGCGCGCCATCGACCGTAACTGGCAGAACCACCTCACCGAGATGGAAGACCTCCGTCGCGGCGTCAGCCTGCGCTCCTACGCGCAGAAGGACCCCCTCAACGAGTACAAGGCCGAGGCCTTCAAGGCCTTCGAACGCCTCATGCAGCAGCTGCGTACCGACACGTGCTCCGGCCTCTTCCGTACGGCGACCTCGATGGAAGCCCTCGAAGGTCTGATGCGTCGCGCCCAAGGCTTGGCCAAGGCCACCGGCCCCGCCGAACCTGGAACCGACGTTGAAACGCAGACGAGCCCGGCCAACGCGCCTAAGCCCGAACCCTTCCGCCGATTGGCTCCGAAAATCGGCCGAAACGCCGTCGTCCGCATCCGCAAAGGCCCTGAGACTCAGGACCTGAAGTGGAAGAAGGCCGAGGCGCTTGTCCGCGACGAAGGCTGGGAAGTCATCGAGACGCTCTCGGAATGACCGAACCGGCGACGAGCAGCCCCGCCGCCGCCAAGCTTGCTTGGATTGGCGCCGCGCTGACCGCCCTGCTGTCCTTCTTCTCTTTCGCGCCCGTCGGCTACCCTTTCCTAGCGTTCGTCGCCTTGGTGCCGGCCGCGCTCGCCACATCACTCCAGCCCGACTGGCGCACTTGGCGTCGCGCCAGCTTCGTGACGAGCTGGGTGCTCTGGATCGCTTTGCTAATCTGGCTCCGCCACGTCTACCCGCCGCTCGGCTGGATTGGCCTCGTGATTCTCACGGCCTACTGCGCGTTGTATCCCTTTGTCTGGCTCCTGCTTTTGCGCTGGATCTTCCCGGCCTGCGCCGGCGCCGGGTTGCCGGGACGTCTGCTCGCGGTCGCCGGCCTCGCCGGCGCTTGGGGCCTGCTCGAGTGGACACGCAGCACCATCCTCTCCGGCTTCGGCTGGCTCCCGCTCGCGGCTTCACAGACCGGCAACCCGGTCATGCTCAGCCTCTGCGCCTGGGTCGGGCCAATCGGCCTCTCGATCGGACTGGTGCTCTTCAACCTCGGGCTTGCACGCTGGATTGTCCGGCTGATCGAATTCACTCGCGAAGAAGCCCAACTGAAACCCCTGGGCACGATGGGCTGGCTCCGCCGGATCACGCCCGAACTCTATCTTGGCCTACTACCCATCGCACTCGGCTTCCTCGCCCTGCTCACAGCCAACGCTGCTAAGCTGTCGGCGGATAAGATCAGCTTCACCGCCGGCGTGGTGCAGACCGACTTCGACCCGAACGCGAAATGGGACCCACTTCGCCTGCAGGAACACCTGGTACTGACGGAAGCGATGACCGCGTCTGTCGCGGCGAATAAGGCTGCCGACTTCGTACTCTGGCCCGAAGCCGCGCTTCCCTTATCGCTCGAGAGTGACGCCTACGTCACCCGCCTCACTGGCCTGGCGAAAGCCACCGAGACGCCGCTCGTGATCGGATCCCTGGATCGCCGCGGCGCCGGCTACGGCAACGCGGTCGCGGTGGTCACCGCCGAAGGCGTCCAGAAACCCGTCTACGCCAAGCGTCACCTCGTTCCCTTCGGCGAGTACGTGCCCTTCGCCGACTTCCTTCCGTTGCGCAAGGTCGTGCCGATCTCAAGCGACTGCATCCCCGGCACCGGACCCTCGCTACTACCTCTCACCACACGCCGCGGCCACACCTTCATGGCCGGGGCGCTCATCTGCTACGAAGATGTCTTCCCCGAGCTCGCCCGCGAACACGCCCTCGCCGGGGCGGATGTCCTCATCGTGGTCACCAACGACGCTTGGTATGGCCGCGAAGCTGGGGCGTATCAGCATGTCGCCCACTCGGTCCTGCTGGCGGCAGCGACCGGTCTTCCGGTACTCCGCTGCGGTAACGCTGGCTGGAGCGGCACGATCGATTCCCTCGGCCGGGCCTTCCCGGTCCTGGAACAAGGCAGCATCTATTTCCGTGGCTCGCGCCTGGCCGCCCCCGTCAGCCTCCCGCGCACCCGCCAACCCGACACTTTCTGGGTCCAGCACGGGGATTGGGCCGTTGGCCTCGGCGGCGTGCTCTTCGCCCTAGCCTACGTCTGGCGGCGGCGCCGTACGGCCTGACCGAAAAATCCGCAGGTCCTTGTCGACCTCCCTTGGAAATCGTCCAAGGTGATATCACCCCGGTGCGGTTGAATCCGCGCCTCTTCGCCGCTCCCAGATGACGACCATGCGCCTCCTCCTCGCCGGCCTCGGACTCTGTCTCGCCCTGACCCTGTCTGCACAGGACATCAAGAAGCCCAAGGATGAGTTTCCGGAAAGCGGCATGGCGACCTTCCGTCTGCGCATTAAATCCATCCCGACCCTGCGCGTGCAAATCAACGGCGTCTCGGTCCTGATGGGCGTCGATACCGGTTGCCAAGGCTCCGCGGTCATCACGCCCCGCGCCGCGCAACGTTGTGGCATCACCGAAGCTTTCTCGATTCCGACCATGGGTAATTCCGGACGGAGCGAGTCGACTTATGGCCTCGTCGAAAAGATGCAGGCGGGAGAAGTCACCTGGCGGGATTTCCACATGACGGTGATGCCCCTCGACGGCATGGACATCGATGGCCTGATCGGCACCGACATCCTGTTCGCCCGACCCTTCTACATGGACCTCCGCAACAAGGTCATGATCCTCGGTAAAATCCCGGATACTTCCGGTGCCCATGAAGTCCCCTGCTACAGCCGCGGCGGCCATTGCGGCGTGAACATCGAGGTCGAAGGCGTGAAAGTGCCGATGATCGTGGATTCCGGAGCGTCCAAATCCTACATGAGCTCGCTGAAGTTCCGCGGACCGACCGAGTTCCGCGGCTACCTGCCCGTCGCGACCGTCCGCAGTTCCTCGCTCACGCGCATCGAAGTCTGCAAGATCAAGTCGCTCCTCATCGGCGGGGCGCCCCTGACTGGCGTGGAGTTCATCCGCGACCTGGAGCACAATCTCCTGGGCGACGACTTCCTGCGCGCCCACCCCATCGCGGTCGATATGGCGGCGCGGCGCCTCTGGCTCTTCGAGCCACAGGTGAGCACGCCGACGACTGACGAGGCCGCGAAGTAAACTGGCTTAGCGACGGCGACCGGACTTACCGGAAGCCTTGCCGCCACCTTCAGATTCGCCGCCCTCTTCGCTGGCGCCTTCTTCGGCGGGCTCGTCTTCGTCGTCCCAGCGGAGATTCTTCTCCATGTCCTTGTCGACTTCTTCGACGTCAGGGAGGTCGGCAATATCTTCAGCCGCACCCGTAGAGCGGGCCGGCTTGTCGTCATCATCGTCATCGCCCGGGACTTCATGGCCCAGGGGGACGAACTCAAGGATGTCGGTGATCTCTTCGAAAGGATGGATGTCGCGGCCTTCAATCATGGCCTGGTTGCGCAGTTCGCTGAGCTGTTCATCCACGTCCTCGACGGTGAGTTTCTGCTCGAGCTTGATCGTGTCGTTGATGAGCTTCACGCGCAGGCGCATGATGTGCTCGAGGAAGTCGGCGTAGGCGCCCTTATCGCCGTCCTTGACGTTCGGCAGGGCGAAGAGCTGTTCCTCGGAATCGAGGATGTGTTCAGCGACGCGGACGAGGCGGACGGTCTGGTCCTTGTCCTTGTCGATTTCCTGCGCCTGGAACGGGAGGAAGGCGGCTTCGAGCACTTCGTTGGAAAGTCCGTACTCACGGAGAGGATCCATCATGTCGAGGATCCAAGGGAACTGGAAAGGGTCGAGGATACCCAAGCCGTCCGGCTCGTAGTGCTTCGGGTCGGAGTTCTCCTTCACCCACCAATTGCCTTCCTTCTCCTTGAAACGGATGGTGCACCAAAGGAGCTTTGAGGTAGTCACAGCCATGGGGGGTGATGTGCCCAAGTCTGGGCGGGAGTCAAGAGGGGTCGGCGGCTGGGCCAAATGGCGGGCTTCTCCGCTTTCCTTCCGCCCTTTCCTCCCTTAACTGCAGGGGATGTCTTTCCTGTACGACAAGGTCATCTCCAAGGCCCTCTACTCGCTCGACCCGGAGACGGCCCATCAGGTCGGGCTCCGCGGGATGGGCCTTCTGGGTGCCTGCGCCCCCCTCCGCTACCTAATGGAGCGTTCGCTGACCCCCAAGGGCGGCCGCCCCATCGAAGCCTTCGGTCTCAAGTTCCCGAACCACATCGGCCTCGCCGCCGGCTTCGACAAGGATGGTATCGGCTGGCGCGGCGCGGCGGCCCTCGGCTTCGGCCACGTTGAAGTCGGCACGGTCACCCCGAAGGCCCAGCCTGGCAACGAGAAGCCCCGTGTCTTCCGCTACCCTGAGCTCAACGCGGTGGTGAACGCCTACGGTTTCCCTAACAACGGCGCCCAAGCCCTCTACGATCGCCTGAGCAAGCACCCCGGCCGCGGTCAGCGCGTCTGCCCTCTTGGTATCAACATCGGCAAGAACAAGGCGACTGCCAACGAACAGGCCCACGAAGACTACCTCACCTGCTTCAAGCTCCTCGCGCCGCTCGCTGACTACGTCGCCGTGAACATCAGCAGCCCCAACACCACTGGCCTGCGCGCCCTCCAGGATCGTGCTCCGCTCGTGACGCTGCTGTCCACGCTCGCCAAGGAGAACCGCGCCGTCGCCGGCGGCCCAGTGCCCCTACTCCTCAAGATCGCCCCGGACCTCAATCCGAACCAGCTCGCCGATATCGTCAGCGTCGTCGGCGAATGCGGCTTCGCCGGCATCATCGCCACGAACACCACCATCACGCGCCCGCCCGGCACCGAAGCGTGCTCGCCCGGTCGCGGCGGCCTCAGCGGTGCCCCGCTGCTCGAACGTTCTCTACAGGTCGTGCGTTTCCTCGCCAAGGAAGCCGATGGACGCATCCCGATCGTCGGTTGCGGCGGTATCCTGTCCGCCAAAGACGCTGGCCGCTTCATGGACGAAGGCGCATGTCTCGTGCAGGTCTACTCCGGCCTCATCTTCCGTGGCCCGGAACTCGCCCGCGAAGTCGCCGAAGGCCTTGCCTGGCGCCAGCGCGCCTGGGCCTGATCACTTCGTCGGTACGACGGGGATGTGCACTTCCGACTGCTTCAGGAAGAACGGCACGAACGGGCTGTTCCAATAGACTGCGTACGGCTCGCCGGCCGGCTTCACGTCCGTCCGCTTCGCGAGCCACGCCTTTAGTTCGGTCAAGGCTTCCTCGTAGTTCTCGCGACTATACGAACCGCGGATGCCGATCGCGGCCACGCGACGTTCGGGTACCGAGGATAGCTTCACCTGTGGCGTCTCAGCGAGGTCAGCGCGCTTGGCCGAGGCCTCATCCATATAGAAGACCATCGTGCCCGGCTTGATGCCTGCCTCGACCGGCGCGGTCATCGGGATCTTGTTCGAGTCGATGTAGCGGAAGAGCTTCCTGAACAGCCCGTTGTCCGCGGCGAAATAATCGTTCGACGACTCCGTGCGCATCCAGCGGGCCGCGGGTAGGGTCTTGAGCTCGAGGTCGCCGGGCGACGTGCGGGGATAGGCTTCGGACACGGCCGATAGTCTGGCCGAGGCTGCGGCGAGGGCGAGGGTAACCCAGAGGAAGATCTTCATAACGTCATTAAAAGGCCTGCCGCCCCTGTTCCAATCCCCGAAACCTGCGACCACCCTTGCCACGACCCCCGGAGTTCCTTTGCTGGAGGCATGGGCGAAACGAACGAAAATAACACCTTTGCGTCCCGCCTAGGCCATAACTTCCTGACCGGGCTCTTTCTGCTCATGCCAATTGGCCTGACGCTCTACGTGGTGTCCGTGCTGCTCAATCTGGTGGGCACGTTCATCCAGCCCGCCCTCGAGTTCGGCCTCACCTGGCTCTGGCATAATTCCAAGACCACGCCCCCCGATTTCACCGGCGGCCTCTACCGCCAGCTCGTGGTGATTTCTTCCGCCGTGGTGATGATCTTCATCCTGATCGTCGTGGGGTATCTTTCAAAGCGTCTCTTCGGTAAGCTGCTCCATCGCTGGTTCGCCACCGTACTCGAACGCATCCCCGGACTCGGCTCCCTCTACGGCACGATCCGCCAGATGGTCGACGCCCTCAGCGGCCGCAACAAGGACACCTTCCGCCGCGTGGTCATGGTGGAGTTCCCCCGCCCCGGCATGTGGTCCATCGCCTTCGTCACCCACGAGCAGCCGACGGTCTTCAGCGAAGCCATTGGCAAGCAGGTCGTGAACGTCTTCATCCCGGCCGCACCCGCGCCCACCACCGGCGTCATCCTGCACCTCGCCCCCGAGGAAGTCCGCGAGACGAAGTTGACCGTCGGCGAAGCCCTCGGGCTATTGATGAGTTTCGGTTCGGTCGTCCCTAAGCCGGGAAGCAAGGAGTAGGCCGGATGTCCGCGTCGAGCCTCCGCTGCCTGGTGTTGGGTCGCGATCCCTCCGGGGAATCGCATTCCTTGCTCACGCTGCTCGAGCCCGCCGAAGGTATCGTCCGCTGCCTCATCCGCACCCACCGAGGGAACGGCACGACGTTACCCGACCTCTTCGACGAAGGGGAAGTGAGCCTCGAACGCGCCAAGGACGGTGGTATCCGGTTCGCGCGCGACTATCGCCTACTCACCCGCCGCGCCGGCCTCGCTCGCGACCATCGCACACTCGAACGCGCCTGCCGCCTCGCATCGATGTTGCGCAAGAACCCGCCGCCACCCGAATCGGCCGAGGTCTGCTACCGTATCGCGCTCGAAACCTTCGACGCCATGGCCGCCCGCCCGCGCGCCGACTGCGCTTATTTCAAGAGCCTCTGGCTCATCCTCAAGGACGGTGGCTGGGGCGTGCATGAGCAGTGGTTCACGCGCCTCGGCGCCCGCCAAGCTGGCGCGGCGGCGATCCTCGGCCAGCCGCTCGACGGGCAGACGACCGATGAAGAGACGGTCGCGAAGCTTGCGGTCGACCTTGAACGCTGGGCCGCCGGCGAAGCCCATTTCGTCCTGCCCTGATGCGCATCGACATCAAGGCGAAGCGCGTCGAGCTGAGCGCGCAAGAATTCGCGACGTTCCGCCCTGGTCCCGGCGCGGGCGCCGGCGGCGCCCCTTGGCGCGCTGAGGCCGGCCGCCAATGGCACGAGACGATGCGCAAGGTCGCCGAAGCCGAAGGCCAGGGCTGGCAGTTCGAACGTTCCATCGCCTGCGAAGTCGGCGCCCTCGGCTGGACCATCGCCATCACCGGCCGCGCCGACCAATGGCTCGAGACGGCGGACGAGATTCGCATCCGCGAAATCAAGACCATCAGCCTGAAGCTGCCGCGCAAACCGGAGTTCCTCATCGGTCGCTTCGCGCATCACTTCCTGCAGCTCGCCGCCTATTGCCACGCAGCGCGCCTTGCTTCCGGCGCCCGCGAGGTGAAAGGCGAACTGATCTTCATCGACCCGGCCGATGGCACGCGCCAGCCCGTCGCCCTGCCCCGCTCCGCCGAAGCCGACCTGCTCGAACAGGCGGAGACGGTCGCCGCGCACGCCGAGAATCGCCGCGCGAGCCACGCGCGCCTGCTCAATCTCCCGGATCGCCTGCCCTTCAAGGAGCCGCGCCCAGAATGGCTGCAATGCTGCGCCGACCTCGACCAAGCTGGCCTCGATTCGCCCACGCGGCTCCTCGTCGCACCGACCGGCTTCGGCAAGACCTCCGCGGCCTTGCGCCACGGACTCGGCCTCCTCCGCGGCGGCCGCGCGGGACGCCTACTCTACCTCACCGGCAAAGGCACGGGCCAGATTCAGGTCCTTTCCGAACTCCGTCGCCTCGCCCGCAGCAACGAACTCCGCGCGGTACTCCTGCGCCCGCGCTCCGAACATGAGGTCGAAGGTATCACCGACGACCCTGAGCAAATCCGTCGTAACTGGGCCAACGCGAAGATCGACCCGCAACATCTCCTCGAAGAAGCCGCCGACCTCCGCCGCATCCGCGAGATTGGCCGCATCGCCGGCGTGCCGCCGTGGGACATCACTAAGGCGATGCTCGCGCACGCCGATGTGGTCATCTGCGACTACAACTACGTCTTCTCACCCCGCAACCGCGCCGCCCTCGAGACCGTACCCGGTTGGGACATGGCCGACACGGTGCTGATCGTCGACGAAGCGCATAACCTACCTGACCGCGCGGCGGAATGCCTCTCACTGCGCGACGAAGAACAGGCGGCCGCAGACTTCGCCTTCACCCTCACGCGCTTTCGCGCGCCGGAAGCCTGGTGTCAGACCGCGCAAATGTGGGCGGACTTCCTACATCGCCTACCCAAGGCCGATGCCATTTCGCCGGACGACCGTATCGAGGCGATGGCCATCGCGGAACGGATGTCGGTCCTCGCCGCCGAACACCCGTTCGGCACCGACGACCTGCCAGATGCCGCCAAGCAGGCCGTTTGGAACGCGGCCACTTGGTCCGAGCGCCTCGAAGCCGCGGACCTCGGCTGGCTGCTTTGGTCGCCCCGCCCTGGCCTGCTCAGCCTCGATTGCCTTTCCGCCGCCAAGGCCACTGGTGAACGCCTTCGTGCCTTCGGCCACACGCTCCTGATGACCGCAACGCCTGGGCCGCGCGGCTCGCTCGCGGCCGACTGCGGCCTCGACCCGGATAATCTCGTGATGGTCAACGCCCTCGCACCGTGGCGCCAAGGCGCCTATACCGTCGCGATCGACGGACGCGTGGACACGCGCCTAAAGACGCGCGAAGGACACATGGCCCGCACCGGCGCTGCCCTGCTCCGTCTTTCACAGGAAGGTGCGGTGGCCGCGTTCTTCCCTTCGTATAAATATGCGGAGGCCGTCGTGAAAGAAGTCCGCGACCTCGACCCGAAGGCCGACGTCGCGGTGCAACCCCGCGGACTCGGCCCGGATGGCACCGCCCGCTTCGTCGAAGATTCGCTGAATCGTTACACCATCCTCTGCCTGATCTTGGGCGGTTCGCTCGGCGAAGGCGTCGACATGCTGGGAGGACGCATCCGTTCGGCGGTGGTGATCGGCCCGGCGTTGCCTGAGGTCAACGCCCTCCAGGAAGCCCGCCGCAAAATGTTCGTTGAAGCCGGAGCCGAAGACGCGTTCTCGCTAGCGTATGTCCGACCCGGCATGCGCAAGGTCAACCAGGCGCTCGGCCGACTCGTCCGTGCGCCCGGCCATACGGCGCGTGTGCTCCTGCATTGCCGACGTTTCGCCGACGAGGCGTATCGCAGCCTACTTTCGACGGAATACGGAGACCCGCAGGTGCTGACCGACGACGCGGAATTCGTGAGTTGGTCCGCCCGCAGCTAATCAGACGCGGCCGATGACGCGGCTAGCCGGATAACGAATCTTCTTCATCGCGGCGTACTTGTCGTCCGCGGCGCGGTAACCGACCGCACAGGCGACGATCACTTCGTAGCCGCTACCCTTCAGTCCGAGGATCTCGGTGTAGGCGGCGGGATCGATGCCTTCGAGCGCACACGTGTCGACCGCGAGGGCCGCGGCGGCGCCCATGAGCTGACCCAAGGCGATGTAGAGCTGACGAGCCGCCCATTCCTTCTGGCCGGCGGCGTCCTTACCGTTAACCACACCACCGAGCATCATCTGGCGATACGGCTCGAGCTTCGTCGCATCCGCGCCGCGCTCACTGACCATCTGGTTGAAGAAGTCGTTCACGTCCTTCTCGGTGATTTCCGTGCGGCGGGCGAAGACGACGAGATGCGAGGCGTCGGTGACCTGCGTCTGGTTCCAAGAGACCGGGCGAAGCTGGGCGCGGACGACTGGGTCGGCGATGATGAAGAACTTCCAAGGCTGAAGGCCGTAAGAGGAAGGCGTCAGGCGGAGGGATTCCTCGAGCGCGGCCCAAGTAGCGTCCGGAAGCTTACGGGTATCGAAAGCCTTGGTGGCGTAGCGCCATTCAAGGGAAGCAAGGAGTTGGGCAGGCGTCAGAGCGGCGTTCATATTACGACCACACAACCCCAACCCGCCCCATTGTCAAATCAGGCAGGCGTGAGCACGCCACTGGAGAGCACGAAGCGACGGTTGGCCCGTTCGGCGAACTGGCGACTGTGCGTCACCAAGATCAAGGCCGCTCCGCGGTCGGCGACGACGCCCAGGAGGAGATCCATAATCTCGGCGCCAGTCCGTTCGTCGAGATTACCAGTCGGCTCGTCGGCCAGAATCACCGAAGGACGGTTGACCAAGGCGCGGGCGATGGCGACGCGCTGGCATTCGCCGCCGGAAAGATTGGCCGGCAGATGCTCGAGGCGGGCGCCGAGACCGACCTGCGTCAGCAAGGCACGAGCGGCTTCGGTCGCGGCGGCCTTCGGCGTGCCGGCGATGCACGCGGCGAGGGCGACGTTCTCGAGCGCGGTGAGCTCGGGCATCAGCTGGTAATTCTGGAAGACGAAACCCACACCGCGGCAGAGGGAAGTATGCGGAGCGACGAGGCCGGCGCCCGGTGCGAGGATGCGGACTTGGCCTGAATCAGGTTGATCGAGGCCGCCCAGTTGCTGGAGCAACGTGGTCTTGCCCGAACCGGAGGAACCGCGAATCGAAACGGACTCGCCCGCAAAGACCTCGAGTGAGACATCAGTCAACACCGGCAGAAGGCCGGCGGGCGAAGCGAAGGCCTTAGCGAGACCGCGAGCTTGAAGGACGACGTCAGGCATCACGCATGGCCTCCGAGGGTTTGCGACCGGCGGCCCAGAGCGCAGGCACGAGGCCAGCGATCGCCGTGGTCAGCAGGGTGAACGCCGCTACGATGACGAAGTCAGAGATGTCGTAATGCAGGGGCACCTTCGAGAACTGGTAAATATTGGCCACCATGTCGCCGCCGCCGAAAAGGCTGTTGATCGTGCTTAGGATGCCATCACGGCAGGACATAATCGTCCAAGTCAGCACGAAGCCAAGGAACGTACCCAGCGCGCCGATCAGCAGGCCTTGCAGGCCAAAGAGCACCACGACCTGCCAGCGGGCGGCGCCAAGCGAAGCGAGTACGCCGATTTCGCGCGAGCGACGGATGACCGCGGAGAAGAGTGTACTACCAATCGAAAACGAGGCGACCAAGGTGATGATGAACATCAGGAAGAAGAGCATCGTCTTCTCGAAGCGAATGGCCTCGAGGAAGTCCTTCTTAATTTCCTGCCAAGGGCGGAAGCGGAGCTCGGGGTGACCGACGGCCAGACGACCAGCCGTCTCGGCGGCAAGCGCCGGCTCTTTCAGTCGTAACGTAAGGCCATGGGCGCGCGGGCCAAGATTCCAGATCTCCCGGAAGCGGCGCAGCGGGATGAGCGCGGCGGCGTTATCGACATCGGTGAAGCCGGTGAGGATCACCGCGCAGACTTCGAATTCCGCGGGCAGCGGGGCCTTGCCCTTTTCGGCGCGCTCGGCCATCGCGGGCGACCAGATCTCGATGCGGTCGCCAACACGCACGCGCAGGGCGCGGGCGAGACCCACGCCGAGAATGATACGCCCGTCGTCGAGGTCAGTGAAGCTCCCGCCATGGACATATTTGCGGGCCGGCTGATCGGGATCGGTCGGGTCTATGCCGCGCACCTGAGCGATACCCGAGAAATCGCCGTTGCGGGCGAGCGCAGGGCCTTCGGCATAAAGGGCGGCGGAGGCGACCTCAGGCCGAGCGGCGAGCTGCTTGGCGAGCGCTTCAGGCTGCTCGATCGGCGCGGCGCCGATGACCTGGCAGTCGCCGAAGGATTCGCGGATACGCAGGCGGTGTTCTACGCCAAAGCCATTCATCACCGTCTGCACGACGAGCAACGAGGCGACGCCAAGGCCTACACCGAGGATCGACACCGTCGCGAACGCCGGGAAGCGCTTACCGGGAGGGAAGAGCTGGCGGAGGGCGAGATGGAGGAACCAGGGCAAGGGGAAGAACTCAGGCTTGCGCTTCGGGCGCGAGCGTCGGGAACAGGATAACGTCGCGAATGTTGGCCGCGCCGGTCAGCAGAATCACCAGACGGTCAATACCGATGCCGAGGCCGCCCGCGGGAGGCATACCGTGCTCGAGTGCGAGGAGGAAGTCCTCGTCGATCTTCTGGGTCTCCGCGCCGGCCTGGAGCTGCAACATCTGACGCTGCACGCCGGGGTCGTTCTGTTCGGAGTAGGCCGGAGCGATTTCCTGACCGTTGATGCAGAGCTCGAAGACGTCGATGGTCGAGTCGTCGCTGAGGGTAACCTTAGCAAGCGGGCAGAGTTCCTTCGGGATGTGCGTAACGAAGGTCGGCTGGATGAGGCCAGGCTCGATGAGCTTACCGAACACTTCGTTGGTGACTTCAAAGTCTTCCCAGTCGGTGCGTGGCTCGTGCAGACCGAGGGCCTTGCAGGCGGCGATCTTCTCTTCCTTCGAGCGCGCGAACCACTGCGGGTCGCCCGTGCGCTCGACGATGAGGTCCTTGTACTTCGCTTCGCGCCATTCGCCACCGAGCTCGATCGCCACGCCATCCGGACGGACGACGCTGGTCGTGCCGAGGACTTCGGTGCAGACCTTCTGGATCATCGAGCGGACGAGCTCCATCATGCCGCGGTAATCAGTATAGGCCTGGTAGGCCTCAAGCATCGTGAATTCAGGGCTGTGCTTGACCGACACGCCTTCATTGCGGAAGACGCGGCCGATCTCGAAGACGCGATCCATGCCGCCGACGAGGCAGCGCTTCAGGTGGAGTTCGAGGGCGATGCGGAGATAGAAGTCGCAATCGAGCGCGTTGGAATGCGTCTCGAACGGACGAGCCGCGGCACCACCGGCGATGGCGTGCAAGGCCGGGGTCTCGACTTCGGTGAACTGGCGGCTCCAGAGGAAGCGGCGAATCGATTCGACGACGCGGCTGCGCGTGAAGAGACGGCGGCGGGACTCCTCGTTGACGACGAGGTCGAGGTAGCGCTGGCGGTAGATCTTCTCGGCGTCGGTCAAGCCGGCCCACTTCTCGGGCAGCGGGCGGAGAGACTTCGCGACCATCTTGTATTCGGAGACCCGAACGGTGACCTCGCCGGTCTTCGTGCGGAAGAGTTTGCCGCGGACCCCGACGAAGTCGCCGGAATCGACCATCTTCTTAAAATGGGTGTCGTACGCGTCGCCCAAGGCGTCGCGGGTGAAGTAGGTCTGGATGAGGCCGCCGCGGTCGAGGATTTTGACGAAGCTGGCCTTGCCCATCACGCGCAGGGCGACGATGCGGCCGGCGACGGAGACCTCGGGACCTTCCTCGACGCCTTCGGGCAGGAGGGCTGGGCACTCGTTGGAAACATGGGTCTGGTTCCACTCAGCGCGGAAGGGGTCTTCGCCCGCGGCACGAAGCAGGGCGAGCTTCTCCTTACGGACCGCATGCAGGTCGTGGGAGATGGCGTTGAGGTCGGGCTTTTCGCTCATGTTGGCTACCCCAAAGGGGTGTCTCCCGGAGGGCGGGTAGGCAAGGGCGAAAGGTTCGGCTTTCCGTGTTGCGGCGGGGGCTTTCCGGCGAATAACCGAGACCCATGAAGGCCTATCTCGACCTGCTTCGCCACGTCCGGCAGCACGGAGAAATCCGGGGCGACCGCACCGGCACGGGCACGATCGGCATCTTCGGGGCACAACTCCGCTTCGACCTCGCCGAAGGCTTCCCACTGCTCACGACCAAGAAGGTCCACCTCAAGTCGATCACGCACGAACTGCTGTGGTTCCTCTCCGGCAGCACGCAGAACGCCTGGCTCACTGAGCGCGGCGTCAGCATCTGGAACGAATGGGCTAGCGCCGAGCAGTGCGCGAAGTTCGGCCGCCCGGAAGGCGACCTCGGTCCCGTCTACGGCCACCAGTGGCGCAGCTTCGGGGCGACGAAAAAGCCTGATGGTACTTACGCGAACGACGGTATCGACCAGATCAAGCGCGTCGTTGAGGAGATCAAACGCAACCCCTCAAGCCGCCGTCTGATCGTCACCGGCTGGAACCCGCAGGAAGCCGACCAGGTCGCCCTGCCCCCTTGCCACACTCTCTTCCAGTTCTACGTCTCGACCGACGGACGCCTCAGCTGCCAGCTCTATCAGCGCAGCGCGGACCTCTTCCTCGGCGTGCCGTTCAACATCGCCAGCTACGCGATGCTCACGCACATGATCGCGCAGGTCACGGGCCTAAAACCGGGCCATTTCGTGCACACCTTCGGCGACGCGCACATCTATTCTAACCACGTGGAGCAGGTCGAACTGCAGCTCTCGCGCGAGACGCGTGCCCTCCCCCGCCTGGTGCTGAACCCCGACGTGAAGGACCTCTTCGCGTTCAAGTTCGAAGACATCGTCATAGAAGGCTACGACCCGCATCCGGCGATCAAGGCGCCCGTCGCCATCTGACCTCGTGGACCTCGGCCGACCGCTCATCGCCATCGCGGCCGTCGCGCGCAACCGCGGCATCGGCCTGAACAACAAGCTGCCGTGGCGCATCCCGGAGGACTTCGCGTTCTTCAAGGCCACCACCATGGGCCAGGTGCTGCTCATGGGTCGCAAGACGTACGAGTCCATTGGACGCCCGCTCCCCGGTCGCACCACCGTCGTGCTGAGCCGTTCCGGTTTCACCGCCCCGGGCGTGATCGTCGCCAAGGATTGGCAGGAAGCCGCATTGGTCGAACCGACTAAGACCCTCTTCCTCGCTGGCGGCGCCGCGCTGTATACCGAAGCCCTGCCGTGGTGCTCCGAACTCATCCTCACCCACGTGGACATGGAGCCCGAGGCGGATGCCTTTTTCCCCGACTGGACCGGTCAGTTTGACGCCGGGGAGGTCATCGCCGAGCACCCCACCTGCGTGATGCGTCGACATCGCCCGCTTTGAGGTATTGAGCGTTTTCAGTCATATTTAAGGCATCTGGGGCGGCGGGGGGCTAATGACCCCCATAAAGTGGCAAAAAAGGGCATTTAGGGGCGTTTTCTCCTTTCCAATACCTCCCCCCGCCCTACGTTCCGACCCATGCCGGACGGCCTGTTTATTTTCTTCGCAGCTCTGACCCTCGGGGCTGCCCTTCTCTTGGTCCTCAGCCGTAACGCGGTGACCTCCGCCATGGGAATGATCCTCGCCCTAGTCGGGGTGGCCGCCGACTTCTTCCTCTTGGACGCCTACTTCCTCGGCGTCCTACAGGTCCTGGTCTACGCCGGCGCCGTGATGGTGCTCTTTCTGTTCATCATCATGCTCCTCGATACCGAGGACCCTGAAGGCGCGTATCCTTGGAAAACCGCGGCGCTCGGTCTCGCGACTTTCTTCCTCCTCGCCGCCGGCGTGCTCTGGCTCTTCCACTGGTCTGGTGCCGTCTCCACCGTCAAGGCTGGTGCGACGCCGCCCGAGCTTTCCTTGAACCCGGCCGACTTCACCACCGCCGCCAAGTCTTTTGGTCGCCTGCTCTACACGAAGTATCTCCTGCCCTTGGAAATCGCCGGCTTCCTGCTCCTCGTCGCCCTCGTCGGCGTCGTGTCCCTGAGCAAGGACAACCCCGAGTCCAAAGCCTAATCTTTCCGCCATGGAAAATACCTCTCTCGCTCACCACCTCATTCTGGCGGGCCTGCTCTTCGTCCTAGGCCTGACCGGCGTGCTCATCCGCCGCAACCTACTCGTCGTCTACATGTGCCTCGAGCTCATGCTCGCCGCCGCCACGCTGGCCCTCGTCGCCTTCTCGCGCTTCAACCGCACGATGGACGGCGCCATCCTCGTCTTCTTCGTCATCACCGTCGCGGCCGCCGAGGTCGCCGTCGGCCTCGCGCTCATCGTCGCCCTGTTCCGCAAGCGCGGCACGGTGCAGTCCGACGCGCTCACCACCCTCCGCGACTAAGCCTTTCCGATGCCTTCCGACCTTTTGTCCTTGGTCCACTGGATCCTGTTCCTGCCGTTGGGAGCCGCCGCGCTCTCCGCCCTATTCCTCCGCCGCGCTGGCGGCCTCGCCGCGTGGCTCTCCACTGCGACCGCCTTCATCATCGCCGCCCTTGCGCTCAAACTGCTCACGTCGGCCACCGGTGACGTCACCTGGCACGTCGAGCTCGCCAAGTTCGGCGGCGTCAGCCTCGGCTTCGGCTACCTCATCGACGCCAACGCCCGCCTGATGCTCTTCGTGGTGTCATTTGTCGCCGCGTGGATTCACCTCTTCTCCGTCGGTTACATGAAGGACGATTCGGCCCGCGGCCGTTTCTTCGCCGGTCTTTCGATCTTCATGTTCTCCATCTTGGGCATCGTCGTCGCCGACAACCTGCTCATGACGTTCATCTTCTGGGAGCTCGTGGGCTTCAGCTCGTACATGCTGATTGCGCACTATTTCGACAAGGATTACGCCGCCGCCGCCTCGAAGAAGGCCTTCATCGTTAATCGCGTGGGCGACCTCGGGTTCATCCTCGGCATCGCGATGTGCCTCTCGCTCTACGGCACGCTCGATTTCGTCGCGCTCAAGGACCACGCCGCCGCCGCCAAGACCATCCCCATCGCCGTTGGCGCGCTGCTGATGTGCGGCTTCCTCGGCAAGTCCGCCCAGTTCCCTCTGCACGTCTGGCTCACGGACGCGATGGCCGGCCCGACGCCGGTCTCCGCCCTCATCCACGCCGCAACGATGGTGGCCGCCGGCGTGTACTTCATGGCTCGCGTGAGCTTCCTCCTCGCCCCTGAGGTCCTGCACTTCATCGCGATCTCCGGCGCCGGCATGGCCGCGCTCGCCGGCCTCTGCGCCCTCGCGCAGACGGACATCAAAAAGTCTCTCGCCTACTCAACGCTCGCTCACCTCGGCATCATGGGCTGCGCAATTGGCCTCGACCGCGCTGACCTCGCGCTGATGCACATGGCCATGCACGCGTTCTTCAAGGCCACGCTGTTCCTCGGCGCCGGCTCCGTCATCCACGGCTGCCACCACGAGCAGGACATGCTCAAGATGGGAGGCCTGCTGAAGAAGATGCCCCTCACCGCCGCTACGTTCATCGCTGCCACGCTCTCAAACTGCGCCGTGCCGTTCCTCGCTGGCTGGTATTCTAAGGACGCCATCATCGAGGCGGCCTACCACGACGGACACATTGCGATCTTCGCATTCCTCGCCCTCGCTGCGCTCGCGACCTGCCTCTACAGCGGCCGCATGATCCGCCTCGTCTTCCTCGGCGAAGCGAACTCCGAAGAAGCGTCCCACGCCCATGAGTCCCCATGGACGATGACCCTGCCGCTCGTCGTGCTCGGCCTCGTCTACTCCGTCGCCGGCGGCTTCCTCGCCCACACAATCATCCCCGCGGGTTCGCTTAAGCCGATTGAACACGCCCTCGGCGAAGTCGCCTTCCACCTCACCGCTCCCTCGACCATCGTCGGCCTGCTCTCACTCGTCATCGGTTTCTTCGGTGCGCTGAAGTTCTACGGCTCCGTCCTCGGCGCCGATGCCCTGCAGGTTATCTCGCCCCGCACCTACCATGTCCTCGAGTACCGCTGGATGGACGGACTCTACCGCTGGTACGTAGACGCCGTGCAGCGTCGCCTCGCCGAGTTCGTCGCCTTCCTCGACCTCCTAATCATCAACGGCGTCGCCGTGCGCTGGATTGGTGGCGGCGTCCCCGCCGTCTTGGGCTACCTTACCGGCCGCACCTTCCACCGCGGCCAGTCGCGTGCGTACGCGCTCTGGATCGTCCTTGGTTCCCTCTTCCTGGCTTGGTTCCTTATCGCTCGCTAATTCATGGACACTTTTCCCGCTACGCTCCTCGCACTCGCCATCACGGCCCCGATCCTCGTCGGCCTGATCCTGCTCGCTGGACGCGACCTCCCGCGCAGCTTCACTTCAGGCTTCGCTTTCGGCGGCTTCGCTATCCCAGCCGTCCTCGGCCCTTGGCTCCTCATCCTCTGGTCCAACCCGAGCACCGCGCCGCAGCAGTTCCAGTCTGAAGGCTTCTGGGGCTTCGGCTTCGCCCTCAACGGACTCGGTGCGCCCCTCCTTGCGATGACTTCGCTCGTCGGCCTCGCCGCGGGCATCAAAGCGCTCACGCAGGAAGTCGAAGGACGTAACACCTACCTCGGACTCATCTTGTTCATGCTCGGCGGCACGCTCGGCGTGTTCGGCACCAACCACCTCGTTGGTTTCTACTTCTTCCACGAGTTCGCGCTCATCCCGACGTTCATCCTCACGCTCTTCTGGGGCGGTGAAGGCCGTCGTCCGGCCGCCATGCAGATGGCAATCTACCTGACCGCCGGCGCCATGGCTTCCCTCGCAGGCATCCTCATTGCAATTGATGCCTCCGGCGTCGAGTACGGCGCGGCGACCTTTGAAAGCGTTGCGAACGGCCTCCAAAGCGCCAAGACCATCCCCTCCGCCACTGGCGCGCTGGTGCTCTTCGGTCTCGGCACGCTCGCCTCGCTCTTCCCCTTCCACTCCTGGGCCGCACCCGGCTATTCCGCCGCCCCGACCCCGGTCTCGATGCTCCACGCCGGCGCGCTCAAGAAGTTCGGCCTCTACGGCATCATCCTCCTCGGCCTCAGCAGCCTCGATATCACCGGTGGCACTCTCGGTACATGCTTGCTCTGGTTCGCCCTCGCCAACGTCGTGCTCGTTGGCCTCATCTGCCTCACCCAGCGCGACCTCAAGCAGTTGCTCTCTTGGAGCTCGGTCGCCCACATGGGACCCATCTTCCTTGGCATCTGGGTCTGCGGCGTCTCCGGCAAGGCCGATGGTCTCGATGCCGCGGCTTTCCTGATGGTCGCACACGGCCTCTCCTGCGCCGCGCTCTTCCTACTCGCCAACGCCGTACGTGCCCGCGCCGGCACCTACCGCCTCGACGAACTGGGCGGCCTCGCCACGCGCACGCCGATTCTCGCTGCGCTCTTCATCGCCGCGACCATGGCTTCCATCGGCCTACCCGGCTTCGGTAACTTCTGGGGCGAAGTCGGCGTCTTCCTTGCGCTTCGCGCGCAGCCGCTCTGGCTGCAGGCCCTCGTCGCCTCGACCGTCATCATCTCTGCCGTCTACGCCCTCCGTGCCGTGGCCTCCACATTCTTCGGTCCGGCCTCCGCGGCGCTCGAGAAGCGCTTCGCTTCCGCGCCCTTCGGTGACCTCGGCTGGGCCGAACGCTTCGCCGCCTGTGTGCTCCTCGGCGCTTCGCTGACAATCGGCTTCGTGCCGTCGCTCATCACCAAGTCCGTCAATCCCGTGGCCGCCGGCATCACCACCTATTCGCAGCATAACGCCAAGGCGCCCGCCAAACCCGCGGCCGCTAAGCCCGCCCTGCGCTAAACCTTCCGTCCGATGATTCCTTTCCTCGCCGATATCGATCCGGCCTTCAAGGTCCTGGCCCCGCGCCCGGCCGACTGGCTGAGCATCCTCCCAGAGATCGCCGTCGCCGGCCTCTCGCTCCTCTGCCTGTTCCAGGCAATGTTCCTCCCCAAGGCGCTTCGATTCCTGATTCCGAACACCGCCCGCATAGGCCTGGTACTCGTCGCGATTATGGCGCTCACGACCGGCCCATGGGTCCAGTCGGCCGATGTCGCTTCATTCGCTGGCTTGCTCCGCCAGAACCTACCCACCGACGGCGTGCGCATGGTCTTCCTCCTGTCGGCTTTGCTGACGAGCTTCCTCGCCGAAGGTTTCCTACGCGACCGCGATGCCGCCGTCGCCGACTACCACCACGTGCTCCTGGTCGTGACTGCCGCGTTCATGCTCCTCGTGCAGTCGAATCACTTCGTGACGTTCTTCCTCGCGCTCGAGACGGCGGCCGTCGGCCTCTACGTGTTGGTCGGCTACCTCCGCCGCAGCGAAGCCTCGCTCGAAGCCGGCGTGAAATACCTCGTGGCAGGCGGCCTCAGTTCCGCCCTCCTCCTGATGGGTATCGTGCTTGTCTACGGCGCGCTCGGTGCGGTCCCAGGCGTGACCGACTCGCTCAACTTCACCCAGATCGGCAAGGCGCTCGCCGCGCAGTCGATCGCACACACCATCTCGCCGCTGACGCTGACTGGTATCGCCCTGATCCTCGGCGGCGTCGCCTTCAAGCTTGGCGCCTTCCCCTTCCACGCCTGGATTCCTGATGTCTACCAGGGCGCCCCGACGCCGACGACCGCGTTCCTTGGTACGGCATCCAAGGCTGCCGGTGCGTTCACACTCGTCCTTCTCGCGACCGGGCCGTTCGCTCCGATCGCCGTGAAGCTCGCCCCGCTGCTCGCGGCCGGCGCCGTGATGACCCTCCTCGTCGGCAACCTTGGCGCCCTTTCCACGACCGACGTGAAACGCACGCTCGCGCTCTCTGGAGTCTCGCACGCCGGCTTCATCCTCGCCGCCGTCACGGCCGCGCTCGTCCTCCCTGGTGCCAACGCTTTCGGCTACGACGTCGAACAGGTCATCGTCATCTACCTGCTGGCTTACGTGGTCGGCACCTTCCTCACCGCCCAGGCGCTCGTCTCGCTGCCGGCCGTTGAAGACCATCGCCGTCCGCAGCTCGCCCTCCGCGGCCTGCTCCGTCGCTCCCCGCTCCTCGCCAGCTCGCTCGGCTTCGGCATCGGCTCGCTCGCTGGCGTGCCGCCCTCCGTGGGCTTCGTCGCCAAGCTGCTCGTCCTAGTGCTGCTCGTCTCCGCCAAGCTCTGGTGGGTCCTCGGCGTGGCCCTCATTGGTGTCGCGATCAGCATTCATTACTACTTCTCGATCCTCCGCGAAGCGGTGGTCCGTCCAACCGACGCCAACGAAGAACTGGCTCCGCTCGAGATTCCGTTCGGTACCCGCTTCCTGATCGGCGCGCTTACCGCGGCCTCGATCCTCGGGGGTCTCTTCGTCCTGTTTGGTCGTTAACGCCCCTTACCCCGCCCACGTGGGTGGTGGCGACGGTGCGCATCCGACAGGGCTGTACGGTCGACTGACGTATAAATCTGCGTCGTGGCGATGTCGGCATGGCCGAGCATCTCCTGAATCGAACGCAGGTCCGCGCCGCCTTCGAGCAGGTGAGTTGCGAAGGCATGGCGCAGAAGGTGCGGCTTCACTGGCACCGACACGCCGGCGCGTTGCGCCGCCTGCTTCACTCCGAGCCAGAAGGTCTTGCGGGAGATCGCGACGCCACGGGCACTCAGGAAGAGAGCGCTGCCGGTCTTCGGGCGCACCAGCTTAGGTCGGCCGGCCTTGAGGTAGGCGTGCAGGGCGACGAGCGCGGTCTCGCCAACGGGCACGACGCGATCCTTGGAGCCTTTGCCCGTGACGCGCACTAAAGCCGAGTCGACGTCGATGGCCTGGATTTCGAGCCCGCAGAGTTCGGAGATGCGCAGACCGGAGCCGTACATCATCTCGAGCATCGCGCGGTCGCGCAGGCCCTGTGGCGTGCTGGTGTCGGGTGCGGAGACGACCTTGGCGGCTTCCTCGGCGCTGATCATACCGGGGAGCTTGCGCCGGAGCTTCGGCCCGTGGGCGAGCTCGGTGAAATCGTCGCGGCGTAGGCCGCTACGAACTAGATGGGCAGAAAAGGAACGCACCGCGGACAGCCGTCGGGCCATCGAGGCGGCGGCGTGACCCTTACGGTCGAGCGCGCGTGTCCAGGAGTCGACGTCGGCGAGCGAGACTTCCGTCCAATTCGTCCGGCCGGCCCGGCCGCAATGGGCGGCGAAGCGGACTAGGTCTGACTCGTAGGCCTCCGTCGTCAGCTTCGCGGCGCCGCGTTCGAGCGAGAGGTGGGCCAGAAAGGCGTCCACCGGCTCCTGGAGGTCGGGAGGCACCGTCTCACGGCGGACTCGGGGCGGCTTAGGCATGCGTCATCAGTATTGCCCCGCACGCTCGGGAGTCCATAAGGATTGAGCATGTCCAGCCAGCGTGAGCGCGCCATGAAGCCGACCGACCTCCGGGGAATCCTCCGGTATGTCCCGATGTTCCGTGACCACGTGTTCGTCATCGCGGTCGATGGTTCGATCGTATCGCACGAAAATTTCGCGAACATCGTCACCGACATCGCCGTCCTGCGTAGCCTCTCGATCAAGGTAGTCCTCGTGCACGGGATCGGCCAGCAGCTCGTCGGCCTCGCCGGCGAACACAACATCGCCCTCTCGGACGTCCAAGGCGAAGGCCCCATCGACGCCACCACGATGTCGCTTGCCCGCGAAGCCTCCGCGCTCGTCTCGCAGTCAGTCCTCGAGAACCTTTCCCAGGCCGGCCTCCGCTGCGCCATCACCAATGCGGTGCGTTCCACCAAGATTGGTCGCATTAAGGGCGTGGACCACCTCTACGCTGGCAAGGTCGAGAAGGTCGACGCCGCGATTCTGAAGTCGATGCTCTCGCAGGATATCCTCCCGCTCGTCACGCCAATCGTGTGCGACCGCGAAGGCCAGTCCCTGCGCGTCAACAGCGACCATCTCGCGATGGAACTCGCGGTGGCCCTGGGCGCATCGAAGCTCATCTACCTCACGCCTTTCAGCGGCCTGCAGGTCGACGGCGTCGTGCAGCTCAACCTGCCGGAAGACGACCTTAAGCGGTTGCTTGCGGACAAGACCGCCAAGCTCGACCCGCGCATCCGGAGCAAGGCCGTCCAGGCCGCCAAGGCCCTCGATAACGACGTGCCGCGTGCCCACATTCTCGACGGACGCGTCTTCGGCTGCCTCCTCACCGAGATCTTCGACAAGGTCGGCCTAGGCACGATGGTGCACGCCAACGACTACGACCGCATCCGCCAGGCCAAGAAGAAGGATGCCCAGGCCCTCTACAACTTAGCTAAGCATGGTGCCAAGACCGATGCCTTGGTCGCACGTACGCGCCAGCAGATCGAACAGTCCTACGCCGACTTCTACGTCTACGAGATCGACGACAGCATCATCGGCTGCGCGGCCCTGCGCCCCTTCCCCGGCGGCAAGTCGATGGAGCTCGGCGCGGTCTACGTGCAGCCTTTCTACCACGGCCGCGGCGTCGGCAGCAAACTGGTCGAATTCGCCAAGCGTCAGGCCAAGAAGCTGGGCGCCAAGAAACTCATCGCGCTCACCACGCAGACGCAGGGCTTTTTCCAATCGTCCTGCAACTTCGTGCCGGGCGCGCTGACGGACCTGCCGGCCGAGCGTCGCAAGGCCCTCAAGGACAGCGGCCGTAATTCGCAGGTGCTCTCGTTCTCGCTCAGCCGCCTGAGCGACTCGGTGCGCTGAGCCTCAGCTCGTCGCGAAGAAGCCACGCTGCTTCTCGCTGATGGGCAAACCGAGCTTCTCCATGGCGAGCAGGAAGTCTTCCCAGACGGCCCGCTTGGCGGACGCGCTCGGGTTATGCAGTAAGTAGTTCGGGTGGTAGGTCGGCATCAGCGGCACGCCGCCGAGGTCGAACCACTGGCCGCGGGCTTGCGTGATGCTTGGCGTGCGACCATGCAACGCCTCGAATGCCTGGGCGCCGAGCGCGACCACGATGCGCGGGGCGACGACGTCGATCTGCGCGCGCAGATACGGAAGATTGAAGGCGAGCTCACGCGCGGTGGGAGGACGCTTGCCATACTGGGTCGGCGGCTCAGGGCGCCAGACCATCACAGGGGCAAGGTAATACTCGGCGGGGCTGATTGCCGCGGCGCCGAGGATTTTTTGGAGCAGCTCGCCGGATGCGCCGGCGAAAGCCTTGCCGGCCTCCATCTCCTCGAGCGAGGGTGCTTCGCCGACGAAGACGACCTTGGCGTCGAGCGAGCCGTGGCCGAGCAGCGCACGGTGCGAACCGGTCAGGTGTTTCTTGGTCTCGGCGCAGGCATCGACGAGCTGTCGCAACGCCTGCATGCGCTCGGCCTTCGTGCCGGCGGGTAACGTGAAGATCGGCGCATCCGCGATGGGCGGGGTCGTGGCCACGACCGTGGGCTTGGCCGCGATCGGAGTCGCCGGGCGGACGGCGGCGACCGGTGCGGACGTGCGGAAATCGCCGGAAGTCGGAGCCGGCTTGGGCACGGAGGCCGGAGGTGCAGCCGGCACAGCAACCCCGGCGAGGGTCTTCAAGGAAGCCAATGATTCGTCTGAAATGCTCACCCGGCGAAGCCCGGCGGCCTTCTGGCGCTTAAGCTCCTCGAGGAGGATGTCCAAAGCCTCTGCAGGGTCGTCGATCACGGGAGGGAGATGGATTGGATGGCGCGGGCGAGGGTCAAATCTTTCTCCGTAATCTGCCCGCCGGCGTCGTGGGTACAAAGCCGAAGGGTCACCCGATTCCAACTATTATGGATTTCCGGGTGGTGATCGAGCCGCTCGGCCTCGGCTCCAATCAGATTAATGAAGGCCAGGGCCGCCTTAAAGTCCTTTAACTTATAGACCTTCAACAACTTAGCATGTTCAACACCCCATCCGTCTAAGCCAGACAGGGCCTCCTGGATCTGACTGGGGGATAAAGCTGCGCTCATGAAAACAGCCTCTTTCGGCCCGCTATCGGAGTCAACGCAGGGCTGAGGGGACCCCCCTATTGTGAATAAACTTGCCGAAGCCTTCCTAAACTGACTTATCAGCTGTCAGGTTTGTCTCGGAAAATAACCAAAGTAAGAGACAACCCCGCAATAATCCGGTGAGTTGACGGTCGTTAAGACGGCAAATCGAAATCCGAAAGTCGGAAACGGGCAATGCGGTGAAGGTAAAAC
>Ga0209500_10000673_pt1 | contig 28397 bp, 19 predicted proteins | sample S_140212_EF_Meta_FD_187323 | JGI IMG/M metagenome (GOLD analysis project Ga0209500, IMG submission 187323) | Freshwater microbial communities from Lake Simoncouche, Canada to study carbon cycling - S_140212_EF_MetaG (SPAdes) (version 2) | ecosystem: Environmental > Aquatic > Freshwater > Lake ...
TTCCAATTCTGAAATATGCAAATTAGACATAAGCAATTCTTTAAAATCATCTCGTATCTTGTGTTTATTATATCTGTTGATAGTATCTTGATTATTTTTATTACTTTCATTAATTTTGTTATATTTCTCTACCTCCGTATTTAAATCATAATATATGCATTCATTTGTCATATTCAAATTATTATACAATCTAATCAATATTTTATATCATTTTTTAGATATTTGATATATTTGATATATTTGATATATTATAAAAAATGATATAAAATATTGAATATGTAATCAATATAATATCAGTTGTATATCCTCATATCATTTATCATAATGAATATTAACTTAACCGATTTTGTAACAAATGATGTAAATATTGTAGAGTTCTACTTTTGCAAAGGTATTACTAATACTGACGAGATTGATGTGAATATTAATAGTGATATTGAGAATTTTATTGATAAAAAATACAAAAAATACAAGGAAGAAAGATACAAGTCCTATCATTGCAAAGACAAAGTATATACATACGAATTATCAAATGACAATCAACATGTATCATCCAAAATAATGATAAATTCTAAACACATCTTGTATAAAAATTGCAAATCGAATATATTTATCTTATCGTCAAAGATTGATAAGTTTCCACAATATATTTTCCCGTGCACTAATGATATTGATAATATATCAATATATTCTATAAAAGAATACAAGATAAATAATAGAATATCCTTACTTTTAAGATATGATTATCTTGACGATGATTATACGAAAGCTGTATCAATATCATTTTATATAGAATATACGCATTCGCCTAATGTCGAAATTAATAAAATAAATGAAACTATTAACCATCTTATTAACACTCATATAAATCACTGATATGATATAATACTTGCTTGACATATATAATATTATTTTTCAATTATAATAATAAAAAATTGATATGTATATTTAAATATTATAATAATAATATATATAAGAATGATCGAAGCCCCCTCCGTAATTGCTAATATTAATTATGCAGATTTTGCAGTATTTGCAAATATCTATAATGATACAGATGAAAAATGGAACATTTGCAAAGATGAAAATAATATTTGTCCTGATTATGATGATTCATTGAAGGATTATTATGATGCTTATTGTTCTTATCTTGTATCGCGTAAGTATGACACCAATACAATCAAAAAGCATCGTAAAAATGCAATCATCGACTTTTACATTACACAAAACAAACTTGATGATGCTGTTAGGAAAGAATTAGATAATTATTATATTGAAAACATTAAAGACGCATTTAATAAAAAATTAAATCCTCCTCCTTGTTTCTTTCACCAAGTAAGAATGGAGGCAAAGAATAATGAAGCATTTGAAAAGAGAGAGATTGAAACAGATGATGTTGCCCAGCATTACATTAATCTCAAAAACATGTATAAAACTTTATACGATGAAATGACCAGTGTATCAACAAATGCAAATAATGCAAATGATATTAACATTCAAAATGATTTCGACGACACAGACAGTAATTATGATAAATATGATTATTACGACGAATATTATAATATTTATGACAGCGATTATTACACTGAATATGATGATTATAGCGATGCTTATTCTGACGAATACGACTTTAATGACAATTAATTACAATACAAATAATATATTTACTTTAATTTTATGAAATCTTTTTATATTTTAGGCTTTGCTGGTTTTTTTGCCATTATTTTTCGCTTTGCTGGTTTTTTTGCCATTATTTTAGGCTTTGCTTGTTTTTTTGCAATATTAGTATATTTATATTTTTGATAATTATATCCTCCATTAGAACGAGAATGAGGAGGACTTACACCTAGTTCTTCCAATTTAGGTTGTGGATTAATAATGTCATCTAATTTATCTTTTGCATTTTTTGCTTTTTTTGCAACTTTTGTTATTATTTCCTTAACTGAACTTGCTTTTAATAAATCTTGAATATATTTTTTTATTTTCTGTTTTCTCAAAAGAATTTGAACCCTTTTTCTTGCTTCTTCCCTTTTTCTTTCTTTTTGCCTTTCTAATTCTAATTCAAATTCCCTTTCCATATTTTTTTGACTAAGTAATAATTCTACAGGCGTCATGCTTCTATGGCTATTATTAGCTCTTAAGGTGGAAGGACTAATTCTCGTTCTTAACTGCATTTCTTCTTCATATGTAATTACTCTTGGATGATTACTGGATTTCCCTTCATTATGTTTATTGCGTTTAGGAGTTCTTCTATAGTTGACTTCTAGGTCTAAATTTTCTGCTAACCAACCCCTCTCTTCGTTTTTTGGAATTACTCTTGCTGCCATATATATTATACTTACTTATATATAATATAATATTATAGGTAATATAGGTAATAAAAAAGCAAAAATCATGTTCATTTTACTATGAACAATAACAAAATTTTACATGATTTTAAATAAGTGAACCTTCTAGTATATATGAAAGAAGGTTTTCTATTTTACAAAGTTTTGTCTCATTTTATACAACCTTGAAGATTTAAAATGAGACAAAACTTTGTAAAAAATTAAAAAATTATATAAACAAATGATAATATATGTAATCATAAAGTAATAAATAATGCCTCCTATGCCTACAAAGAAACAACCCGTCGTCTCTGCTACTCTACCTGTCGCTCAATCCGTTTCACAAGAACAATCTACCGTTGAAGCTTCAACAAAAAAGAAAAAGCCTGTTGCAACCCCTGCAACTGCACCAGTCGTAACTACTGTTGCATCTGGAACACCCCAAGTTGTTCTCCCTGTTGTTCTTCCTGTTGTTCCGCATGTACAAACTGTTTCCACTGATGCTCCTACCCATCCTGTAGAACCGGTAGCTGATAATGTACTATCGAATATCATTGACAAGGTTAATTCACTTGCCTCATATATTAAGGATATTCAAACTAGTCTCAAAGTATTGAGCAAGGAATATGATAAGCAACAAAAAATAATTGAGAAGGCTCAAAAGAAACGTCAGAATGCCAAGAACTCTCCTTCTGGTTTTGCAAAGCCGAATAAGATTTCTGATGAACTCTGTGATTTTATTGGTGTTCCCCATGGAACAGAGAAATCACGCACTGATATTACCCGATTTATCAATGCATATGTTAAAGAGCATAATCTAAATAAACCCGAGAATAAACGTTTTATTCTACCTGATGCCAAACTTAAGAAAATTCTAAATGTTGGCGACAGTGATGAGATTAATTATTTTATTCTTCAAAAACTAATCTCTCATCATTTCCCTGCAAGTGCCAGTAAGACTGCTGCGGTTGCCGCTGCTGCTAAAGTGGCAGTTTAATAATATTCCCTTTTTTTTATTATAATTAATACTAAAATAATTTGCAAAATAAAAATAATCAATATTAAGCAGAAGGCATAAATTTAAATATGAGTAAAATGCAGAATAATGCGTCGAATAAAACGCAAACTAATGGGTCTAATAATATACAGGATAATGATTATTATAAGTCTTTGAAAGATGTTAAAAAAGAGATTGATAAAATATATAATCAATTATCAAAACAAGAAACTTTTCCTGAAATATTAGATAATATTAAGAAAGAATTCCTAAATAATAACATTAATATTATAGAGGATTATTTATCAAAACCTAATTTAACAAATTACAAGGGTTTTAATCCAAAAATAATAAAAATATTAGATATACTTATAAATATTTTAGAAAGTTTCACTTATTTTGGAGATGGTAAAGGATTAAAAACTATTAACCTCGAAGTATTTAATATTATCAAAAATAAAATAGATAGCTTTGACAATAAAAGAGAAGAAGAAATTAAGGATACAAAAGGAGTAGTAATATACAAAAAAGATATTTTTTTAGCCATTGAAAACAATACAATAATTAAAGAAATAGATGAACAGTATACTGCAAATAAAAATAAATTTAAAGATTTTTTAGAAAAAAATAAAGAAAAAAATATAGACAAAATAATTAAATGCATATTAACCCTTTATTATTACCGTTCAGTTTTTGAGAAACCAGATTCATATGGAACATATTTAGATGAGAAGATAAAAGATGCGAATGGGAAGATAGAAGGTTTGTCAGGGCGAACATTAGGTTCATCAGATGAAAAAAACCTTAAAATGTATAAGGAGGAACTTAAAAAAGCACATGATGATAATAAAAAATTATACAGAGACTTATTTAGTTATTTAAAATTATCAAATTATGATATTTTTGAGTATGTTGCAAACGCAGCAACTGATAAAAATAAAAAAGACGATAAAAAACCAAATGAACCTGTTAAGAAAGATGAAAAAGATAATTCAGCATATACTGAACATATACAAAATTTTAAAACCAATATATATTATAATATTATTAATATTAATAATACACCATCAACAGATATTCATGCTCAACTTAAAGAAAGTAATAATGCAAAGATTGATTTAGAGGCAAGGCAAAAAATATTAGGTAATACAAAGCTTTTATTAGATAAACAATTAAGTAAATTACATAATATTATTGAAACATTGATAAGATTAAAAAAAGATGAATATTCTAAACAGATAATAGCTATAAAAGGTATATTTAAAGATTATGACAAAGAAGGTGAATACAAGGATACTATTTCGCTATTGATCGTAGGTGAAGAAAATGACATTGTAAAACTTATAGCAAAAAATGCAGATGATATTAAGATATATACAGAGCAGATTAAAAATGAAGGTAAACAACGCGGTGGAGAGAAACAAAGCAATAAATATTATGAAGATAAATATGAAAATATTAAAATTTTGAATAAGAATATTGATGGATTAATAAAAGAGATTAAAACGGTTGAAGGGATAGAAGAGAATGATGACCCTTTTGACAAAAGTAATAATGGGAATTTTTCAGCTGATGATGCCATCATATCAATATATAAAAATATATGGAATGATTATCAAAAAGAAAGTAAAAAAAATAGTAAGAAGGGCGCAACAATTGAAAGTTTAAAGAACGATGACCGATTATATGACAGAGTTAATATTAACGATTTAGACCCAATAGAAGTTTTAAAGATTACATTTCAAGACAAAGTAATCTTCATATGTATAATATTAATAATACGAACATTTGCGATGGTTTTGATAGAGTTTTTAATAGAGCACAATATAATAGGTTCACTATTTAGAGGCATATTAGTTTATTCATTATTATATATTTTACTAATAATATTTAGTATTATTGTAATTAATTACGATTCATACAAATTGCGTATCCTTGTTAATTATCTTAATTTACATATTAATTCATCAAATATATTCTTCCATATTTTGTTATTCATCATATTTATTGGGTTAATATTAATTATTATTAATAATAATAGTTTAAAAAATATTGATAATGTATTTAATTACACATACATATATAAATATGTTTATGAGATTGCAGAAAAATCAAATGCGTCTTCGAGCGAACTGCTATTATCACAGAAAGACAAAATTAAGTTGCAATATAGATTAGATATTATAACAATGATTGTATTTATATTTTCATCATTGTTAATCTTAATTATGTGATAAAGAATGCTTTTATATATATGCTATTGTTTATGGTAATAAGTTAATATGATTGAATATTGGGCTCCGTAATTTAATATTGATGAATTTGCAAAATCCTCTTTTCTTAAATTATTTTCATTTGATATTATTATTTTTCCCTGATTATTATTAACATCTATAACTTTGACATTAACATATTTATTATCGCTCGTTTTAAGTTGTATATAATCGTATTTACATAACATATTCAAATTATATTCATCATATTCCATTGTATTCGAATAATCTATATTTAATTCATAAAAGGTCATCTTATTTTTATCTTTTGAAAGTTTACAATTATCATTCATATCATTCATATCATTCATTGCATGAATGTCATTTTGATGGGTTGTTAGTATATTATCGATATTAGTATCTATATTCATATGATTTTCTGTGTTGTCATAGTGGTTCATTTTAAAATCATTTATTTGACTTATTTTAATATCATCATTCCCTAATTTTAATTCATTATTTATATAATCATAAAAATTAATTTTCCAATTTTTATTTGCCAAATTAATATGAATATTATCTTTATTCATCAATTCCCATATATCCCATTTCCCAGATGATTTACTATATATAAAATTGAACTTATATGTCTGGTGATTGTCGGTAATAACTAATTTTATATATGGTGTTATATCCTTGACATATTTTGGAAATAATATCTTAAATGGTTCTATAATATTATTTTGCAAATCTATATTAATTGAAAAATTTAGTTTATTACGTTGCGGATTACTTATCCAATCTCTGCAATAACTATTTATAATTAATGTTTTTTTATTAATATTTTTATTCATTGTTTCGAAAACCTTCTCAATAATTTCAGAAATTAGTTTGTTAGGATCCGCTTTATTATTTGCTACCGCATTAATAGTATTTTTCTCACCAGACACATCAATATTATCAATATTTACTAATATGGTATTTGCAATATTTCTTTTATTTTCATAATCTTTTACCTTGATTAATAATTCTTCATTTGTAAATATGTCATTTTTATTAATTTCATCGTCTTTATTAAACTTTGGAACATCGTTATATATATTTTCTTCATTCGCATTTACAATAGGTGTAGACACCGATACATTAATATCATCAAGGTTTTTATTAACATAATCTTTCATTTTTGTCAATGTTATCGTGTTTAATTCCATAAGTTTTACTGTATTATTCATTAATATCGCATCTTTGCTCATAGATGTTATTATTGTATTTATTATATTTATCATAATATCGGGGTTCAAAGATAAATTATATTTATCAAGCAACATCTTTGTTGATGCTTGAATTATTAAAATCCTGTTTTTTTCTGATTTAAAATCGTCTATTATTGCCATCTTCACTTATTTATTAATAATTACACCTCTTTTTTTGTTTAAGTAATTGTTATATCTTTTTATACGCATTAATATTTGGACGATATAAATAATTGCGATTTTTATTCATATTTTCATCTGTTATATTATCATCATTCGTAATATATTTAAGAAAATGCTCATCTTTGTATGGGTCAGGTAAATTCAATTCCTTGTATTTTAAAATACTATTTAACCATCTGATTTGGTGCGTCATAGAAAACATACCACATTCAGTGTTCTTTCGCTGGTGTCTCTTTGTATTATATGTTATTCTAAATTTGCTTTTAGGATATATTTTTAAAAGAGAATTTTTAATATTATTAATGAATTTTTTAACATATGCTGGAATATTTATTGCATTACTATCATAGTAATGGGCGCCATAACATTTATTTTTTGGGTCTATTATAATGAATGTCGATGTCCAATGAGAACCACCTTGATTATGCTTATCAAGATTTGTAATTAATCCTAAATATTTTATTTTTTTATTAATATACTTTTTAATGTCTATTGAACATATTTTACTATACAAACATTTGCCAAACTTATCTTCCTCTGAAAAATCAATTGGATATACGCCTAAAAACGCATATTTATATTCACAACATTTATCATATTGAAACATAACATCTTCTATGTCATAATTACTTAACCATTCTGTTTTATTTTTATACCATTCAATCGGCATCTCTGGTCGCAAATGTTCATTCTCTATCATTTTGATTAGATCTTTCGTTTTACTGTCATTCGCAAATTTAGATATAGTTCCAGTCCAGCACCAATACTGTTTATCATCACACATTGGTTTAATTTTCTCATTCAATAGTTGGGATAATTTCGCGATATTGTCAGTTTTCTTGTAGACGATTTTTTCGGATTTATATTTATTCCATGTATCAATTAAATATATCAATGATTCTTTGGAAAATATATATGGGTTTTTGGCATTTTTTGGACTATTATATTTAATAGCTTCCTTATTCATTGTGATATGTATTTTCTCTATATATTATGCAGAAAGTTATTTTAATTTATTAAAAATAAAAATGTATAAAAATAAAAATTGATATATATATAAGTATATTAAATTAATAAAAAACAATGGGTATTAATGAAGATTTTCGCTCATTTATTAGCAAATACAAGGTCGAAAAAGGTAAGCCATATACAAATACAAGCATCGGTTATCCAAGAATATCCATATTTATTCCTAATGAAAACTATGAAGAATTTATGAATATCTATAGTTTAGCCCTTACAAATGCGGTGCCTTTATATTTTACTGAAAAACCGACTGAACCCAGTTCATTACGCGTTGATATAGATTTCCGTTTTACTATGCCTGACGATAAATCTGGCATTTATAATTCACACGACTCCAATTCATCTTTAAATAGTAAGAAAAAATACGACCGCTTATATACTATGGATAATATATTCAGTATTATAAATAATTATTTCAAAGTTATCAATCAATACATGGATATTCCCGATGGAGCAAATGTAGCATATGTTATGGAAAAACCTAATCCTGTTGAATTTAGAAATAAATTAAAAGATGGGTTGCATATTATATTCCCTTATATTATTGTTAATAATAATGTACAGCACTTTATTAGACGGAAGATATTGGATGTTGCCGCAGAAATCTTCAAGGATTTGCCGATATGCAATGATTATGATTCAATTATCGATAAAGCAATCATCGATGTAAATTGTTGGCAAATGTATGGCTCTAAAAAGCCAGATTGCGATACTTATCGTGTATCCAGTATTTATAAATATATTAATGGTGAAACTATAAATACAGAATATACATTGAACGCTTCTGACGAAATTAATTTTATTAAACTATTTTCTATGCGTAATTTTTCTAATAATATTCAAAACTTTGTTAAACCCGATTTTGAAAGTGAAATAAGTCAATATAGTAAACATATATTGCCTGCAATTGACCAAAAATTAAAAAGTAAATTGCAAAACAACATTTTTGGGAAATCATTAAATATTAATCGCAGTTATATTTCTGATGACGAATTTGCTTTTGCAAAAAAACTTGTAGATTGCTTATCTTCATCCAGAGCAGATAATTATACTGATTGGATTAATCTTGGTTGGGTATTAAGAAATATTGATTATCGGCTTTTAGAAACATGGATAGAGTTTTCAAAAATTAGTAGTGTATATATCGAAGGCGAATGTCAGCAACTTTGGGACAAAATGAGAAAAGACAATATGGGCATCGGAACTTTGAGGTGGTGGGCGAAGCAAGACAATTTAGTAAAGTATGTAAGTATTCTTGATCAAAGTATAATTCCAAAAATAGACCAAAGTATATCGAGTGATGGCGCGCATTATGACATCGCGTGCGTTGTGCACGCAATATTCAAAGAAGAGTTTAAAGCTATATCCAAAGACATTTGGTATAAGTATGATAAACAGAAACATCGCTGGGTTCGTGCAAGAGAAGGTTTAGACCTTCGCAAAATCTTAAGCACAGATATTTGCAAAAAATTTATGGAGCGTTCTAATTATTATAATGAATACACAGATGACCCAACGTTGAAAGCAATAAATGACGAGCGTAGCAAAAAATGTCTTAAAATTGCAACACAATTAAAGAATTCCAACTTCAAAGACTCAATTATGAAAGAATGTCGAACCCTTTTCATTGATGAAAAGTTTGAAGAGTTGCTCGATAGTCGCTCGCATTTAATTGGGTTTGATAATGGTGTTTATGATTTAAAAATGCATATGTTCCGTGATGGTATGCCAGATGATTATATCTTGTTAAGCACCAAATTAAATTACATTAATTATAATAGCGAGTTGGCAGAAGTAGCCGAAATAAACGAATTTTTCTCTAAACTATTTACTAACAAAAATTTAAGAAATTATGTTATGGATGTTCTCGCTTGTATTATTGACGGAAGCATCGCACAAGAGCGTTTCTATATATTTACTGGACAAGGAAGCAACGGTAAATCGCGTCTGCTTGATTTAATTCAAAAGTCAATTGGTGAATATTATTGCATCTTACCTATTGCTCTGCTTACGCAAAAAAGAGCTGCAAGTAATGCTGCGCAAAGTGAATTAGAAAGAACGAAAGGACGGCGTTTCGCAGTAATGCAAGAGCCTAGCGAAAATGATAGGCTTAATATTGGATTAATGAAAGAATTGTCAGGGCAAGACAGAATATTGGTTAGAACTCTATTTAAGGAGCCTTATGAGTTCAAGCCACAATTTAAAATGATTTTGACTTGTAATGAACTTCCAGAAATTCCAAGTGATGATGGTGGAACATGGCGACGTATCAAAGTTTGCAATTTCTCAAGTAAATTTACAGAGACGCCTGATATAAATAAACCAACTGAATTTTATATGGATATGGAATTGTCTGATAAATTTGAAAGATGGAAGGAAATATTCATAAGCTTGTTAATTGATAGACATAAGCATATTAATCCAATGGCAATTGCGGAACCTTCAGAAGTTCGCGTCGCAACAGAAAGTTATAAACAGAATAATGATATTATTGGACAATTCATTAATGAACGAATTATTATTGATCCGCAAATTAAAGAACCACGTATTACAATTGCAAAATTATATACCGATTTCAGGATGTGGAGTATATCAAATGTGGTTAAAGGGAAGAAATGCCCAGACCGCAATCAACTCAAAGCATATGTAGAAAAAATAATAAATAAACCTTATGAAGCAAAGGGTTGGACTGGTATTGCATATAAACAAGATGATGAAGATGATGAAGATGAAGAATAAATATATAGGAGATATTTTATAAATTATAAATATATACAAATATATACATATCTACATATACATATACATATACACATATTTTTTATTTTTACAAAAAATGATTGCATATAATGGTTTATTTATATAATAATTATAATATGCCAAAAGTTATTTGGATGAAAGACACAGAAGATGAACAATTAAAGTTATGTAAGTTTAACGAAGTAGTTTGTCGTAATGATTATGGGTCTCCGTGTTTTTATGAGTTTGTTGCAAATATTATTGAATTAATCAACTATGGCGCAAGTTCCTTCATTGCAAATTATATTTTTACAGATAATTTTTGGGAAGTATTAGATGATGATGATAAAATATGCGATATTTTTGATAAAGGTATTTTAGAAACAGTTGATAAACTTACATTTGAAGAATGCCATAAACATATTTGCAATATAGGGTTACCTAACTTTGTAAAAATTATTGAAGAATACTATAAATATAACAATATTGGGCAAATTACACTATTAAAACTACAAGAAATGAATAATATCAAAGATATTAAAATATTATTATGCATATATGTTAATAAATGTATAATATATTGCGAGCATATTGAAGATATACCTGTTTATTCTGAATCAGATTCTGAAACAGAATATGTTAATGAATATGTTAATAAATATATTAATGAATATGCTGAACCTTTAACAGCTGTTCATACTAAACAAAAAAATGTAGAAGAAGATACTGCAATTCAATACAAAGAACCAATTACATTAGATACTAAATTAATGCATAAAAAAACAAATAAGCAAACTTTAGAACCTACGCTTCCTAAATGTGATAATGCTGATGTTGAAACATTTATTAACAATATTAAAAATACAACATCATCGCAAGTATATTACAAAATATTATTAAAAAATAATTCGAATAATATTACAAATAATATTGCAAAATGCATATATGAAAAAATTAAAAATATTAGAAATGCAAATAAGGATTGGTTAATTAAAAATACACATGGATATATTTTCAATCATTTAGAGTTGCCATTATATGAGAAGGAAGATTTAGAGCATATAATATTTGAATATGGTATTCAAAAAGCGATACAAAATTTTGTTATAAATAAGAAACGTTGTGAAAATATAATTAATATTGTTGAAAGCGACCTATCAAAAATATATTTAGGAATGGCTTATTATATATTATGTGAATTATTTGAATTTGTTTCATTTGTTGAAAATTACTAAATATGTTCTAATTTAAAAATAAAATTTTGAAAATTGATATTTTGATTTGAATTACTTTTTTAAAGAACCAACCAAAGAAACCTTACCAACCAGACAGCAAAAGCAACAAAACGACAAAGCAACCAAACAACCACCTAACAGCAAATATGGCATTGATTTCCGATTACAAGAGGTATGATACGCGGTACAGAAATCATTCTCCTCGTCGTAGTGGAGATGATGATAGAAAATCTAAAAAAGAAAGATTTGAATTGTTTCTCAAAGAAGTATATGAATTTATTATCGAAATGATGATTTTCATAGTAGTTAATATTGCAATCTGTTTAATATTATTATTTATAATTTATATATTCTTACATAGACACAAGATAGATAGAAAATATGGAGTTGTATAATTCGGTATTCGTATATATTCGTAGTTATATGTCTGCCGGATTACATAGGTAAGTAATCCATGTTTCTTTAGGATAGTTAGATTTTTTTAGATTTAGAAAGAACCCTAATTCTATTGCTTGTTCGTAATATCCCCTGTTTTGAGAAAGCTGACTTTCACAATATAAATTATTAATACCTTTGAGCGATAATCGATGATTAATTTCATGTATATTATCAATAAATTGATTTAAAATTTCATCTGTAATAATTAAGTTATTTTTATTTTGCGAGAACTTTGAAACGAAAGATTCTAATATCTCCTTGTTTGTATTTAGAAGGTTAAATATCTCTTTTTTATTTACCTTTGGTTGATGCGATGTTTGATTTTGGTTTGCTAATATAAGCCCCTTAAATCTCTTTTGCTTGCAAAGTTTGTTTAGAAACTCCATTACATTTATATCTACTATTATTAACTCTTTGAATGGAAGATGGTTATTAATCTTTGTATATAATTCGATACTTTGCTTAACATTGGTAGTCTCACAGTCATCTACAGCATATATCCATACATATACATTGAAATTACAATTAAATAACTTGTCATGCTCTGTAATATATTTACATACTGCGCCATGCCTATGATTTCCGTTAATGATTTTAATAATCTTTTCATCAACTTTACTTTTCTTATCATAGATTGCATCTAATGTAAAGGGGATTGCATAACCATCCACAACAGACATATATAATTCATCTATTTTAGATTGCTCTAAATCTCTATTAAATACAATGGGGCTTGCGTATGCCATAAGTTCCCTAAAACTAATCTTAATTAGATACTTGTCTTCGCACAGTTTATCAATTATCTTGTCTGAAATATTAAAGAACTGCAATGTTTCTGTATTATTTGCACCATTAGTATTATTTGCAACATTCTTAACATTCGCGACTGCCTTTGAATTAATCTTTTCAAATTGCTCAATTATTTCATCAACATCATTATAACTCATATTGGTTGTAACAAAAGATACAACGTATCATATCAATTTTTATTTTTCTAATTCTAACAATATAAATATGTAGGCGAATAGTGCTGATATAATAAGTCCCACTATCTCTATCGCCGTATGGTATGGGAAAGGATAAGCATTCATCATTGCTTGACAATTATATTTTTCATTGAAGAATAATATAATGACGACCCCAAATAATATTAACAATATAGGTAGAAGTTGCCTGACAATTGCAGGTAATTTAACATTCCACAACCCGGTAATGAGCACAACTATCCATATATTTATCCCAGATATTGCGTTATATACTGTTCCTATATAATTATACAGTATGAACATATCGAGCATAATTACAGCGAATATTATAGGAATATTAGGGGGTTTGCCACTAATAAATGATATTGCTGTAATAAGTGCTATTATTATAACATATGTGATTGAATGAATAATATATACGTGTATTAAACTTTCTTCATTTTTGCTCCAAAACATGTGAGAATATGCATGGTATGCTTGGAATATTAATAAGGATAGTATAAAAAACTGTATCTCTATATGTTTAGACATGGACAATAAATAAAGAAGAATAATACATGACAAAATATTTATAGAGGCAGAATAAGGTTGGTCTACTACATCACCTCTAACCTCGCAAGTATTAAAAGGGAATGGCTTTGGATTTTGAAGGTTAGACATCTTTACTTATATTAAATATACTTATTTTTTGTATATATAATTTTTTGTATATATATATATTAGAAACATGGCGACTGCGACGTATATACCAGCAATAGAGCAAGAACAAACAAAAATAAGACAACAATCAAACCATGCACAAGGTTTAAGCAATATAGCATTAAGATTTGATTTAGAAAAAGAAAAGATGAAAGAGAAAATCCCAAGTAATAAACAGCCAAAAAGGAGAAGAATAGATGACACTCCCGGCGAAGCACCTATGGATATATCACCTACGTTAGGTAGTCCGAGTGGCAAATCTCCACCTCGTATTTTAAAATTATTTCCTGAATTACTTAGTAAAATTTTTGTAGATTACCAAGAAAAAATTCAGTTTAAATATAGAGATTGGATTCCTTATGAAAAAATAGAACAAGTATGGTTATGCGCAAATACAAATATTGCGGCAATTGAAATTTTAAAAGAGGCATGCAGAATAAGGGGACCAGATTATTTAGATTGGAAAGAATTATGTAGAAATCCAAATGCATTACCATTAATAGAACAATATCCAAATTTTATAGAATATGAAGAGTTGGCATATAATTCAAAAGCTCATGCATTATTAATGAATATACATGAAACAGCCCCCGAAAATTTTCATTGGGGAAATTTTTCAGCAAATTCAAAAGCTGGGTTATTAATTCCTGACAAAAGCTTGGAAGAGGCAGAGATGGATGCTGACGAATATTTTGAATTACATGATTTTGAAAAGTTAGATTGGGCCAAAGTATCAGGTAATCGTTCAAGTTATATTCTTGACTTTTTAATTAAAATTGTTCCATTTAGAATAAACATGGGTAGTTTATCAGGTAATCCAAATCCAATGGCAATTGATATATTAACCCAAAGAATAGCAGCAGAAAAATTATTAGAGAGAGACCCTGTCGCTTTTGAAGCATTACCATATAATCAAAAGATTGATTGGTTTCTATTATCTGCGAATTATTCTGCTGTTCCTTTATTAATGGCAAATAGAGACAAGATAAGATGGGATACTATTGGTGCAAATGAGAGCGCAAGAATATTAATTGAACAAAGAATAAAAATTGAAGAAAAATATGAAGCAGAAGAAAAAGAAGAAGATAGAAAAGAACACGAAAGAGAAAAAGAGATAATAGAAATAATGAAACAAATAAAATCATTAAGAGAAGGATTGTCAAAAGAGAAAGCAAAAGCGAAAAGCCAAGTAGACCAAACAAAAAAAGATTTTTTACTTAAAGAAAAAGCAAAGAGCCAAGTAGACCAAACAAAAAAAAGTGAATTAGAAAAATCAATAAGAGAATTAAAACAGAAAGCAAAATTATTACAAGAGATAAAGAAGAAAGATAAAAAAGAACCTTATAATAGATTAAATTGGTGCCTAATATGTGCTAATAGAAAACTGCTTAATTTAGTAAAACTTGAATATGAAAAAAATAATAATAAAATAGAATCAAGATTAGCATATTTAGCAGCAAATCCCTCTATATTTATTCTTAATAAAGGAGGTCCCTATGATCCCCCTGAAAACCCTACGCGTTTCAAAACATCTTCAGATAATATTTTAAGATAGATACTTCCCGCCACATTAAAGTAATTAATGCAAATCCCATCGCATATATAAGTAAGCTTAATCGACAGCAATCTTTTACTTATTGATAACCTTATTTTTTAAAAATATTATTATAAAGTAGTATATATATATATATATTATGTCCACGACATCCATAAATAAAATAAAACCAAGAAAAGTGAATCCTAGTTTAAAAACGCTTTATAATAGATATGATGAAATTACAGAAAATCATTGTAAAATTTTATTACATCATTTATATACACATAATATTACAGAATGGATTAATCCAATAACAAAAAGAGATGTAGACAGAGATGGTCCTATTGTTTTAAGTTTTTTATCTAAATGTTATTACGTATGGGGTGAAAAAATTGTAACTATATACGGACTAAATATAAAATATAAAGAGCATGTTGAAAAATTTATTATACACCCCTCTTATTTATATGATGTTAGGAATAGGCCAACGCCAGGAGCAACTCCAGGTGCAACTCCAGGTGCAACTCCAGGTGCAACTCCAGGTGCAACTCCAGGTGCAACTCCAGGTGCAACGCCAGGTGCAACTCCAGGTGCAACTCCAGGTGCAACGCCAGGTGCAACTCCTCATCGAAGTAATTCTCCAGCTGGAGCACCTTCTCCGCGAAGGAAATCACCTCCTAAAATTGCGATAAATGTTCCAGTTCTTCACGTTCAAACACCGCAATTACCACAATCACCACCTGGTGCAGCAACAAATAAACCAAAGTCAAGTAAGTCAAGTGCCAAAATTGATTATTCTCCTAAAGGCAGTTATGCGGCAGCAAACAAATCAGCAACGTTGAGTATAAATGCAGATAAACTTAATGAAGATGAATGTATTAATTTAGTAAGAAAAATAAGAAATATAAAACGGGGCAAGACAGCAAAAGAAATTAATAAAGATAATAAATTAAAGGTTACTAATCCAATAACAAAGATGGGGATTGGTTTAAAAAGTCCAATACTTCAAAGTTATTTGACCAAATGTTATTTTGCTTTTGATAAAAACAAAGAACTACAGAAATCAATTAAAAAGATAGTTAATATAAAAGGTTTGGAAATTTATAATGATATACGCTTAACTATTGCAACTAAACATGAAGAAGAACGTCTTGCACGTGAAAAAAAGGAGGAAGAAGAACGTCTTGCGCGTAAAAAAAAAGAAGAAGAAAAACGTCTTGCACTTGAAGAAACGAAGAAAAGGATGAAAGAAAAAATACCAATTATTGATGAATATATTGAAGGACTTGTAGATGAATTTTATAGGTGTTGTGATGAATTAATAGCTAATTGCGATGTAAATGGTATATTAAAAGAATATAAATATATATCAAATGTGATTAACTCTATTATTATTATAATATACACAAAATATCTACATTTACCATATTATTATGATGAATTATATATGAATAATTCATCTCAATTGGATTTAAAAATATTTATGTATGACGAAACATTTCGCGAATATTATGAGAGCAAATCATTAGTCCCATGGGATGAGTTCAAAAAATTCTTTTATAATAAATCAAAAGTAATATATCAGAAGAATGATTTAACAAATACAGTCGACCATACTATTATTCCGTTAAACCCTAACACGATAGAAAATTATCATCTAAATACATTACTAAATCGCCAACATGTATTTGAAGCATTTAGATATGACCACTATAAAGGTAATGATTATAAAAATCATATGATACAATATAATAAAATTAATACCAGTTATTATAGTAGATTACATTTTGAACATTATATGTTTCCAGATTCATTAAAATATGCAAAAGAAATTATTGACGAATTAAATATTAACTATAATATAACAAATGGTTTATTGCCTAAATTTATCTTTTGTAGAACTTCAGACCCATTTATATCTGCAAATATACCTTTTTCTTATCTTGTAAATATAATTAATGAAAGATTGGTAAAACTTCCTACTATAACTGGGATTGCAAAGGAAGCAACAATTAATGATTCCCATTATGATAAAATAATACAAGATATGAGAGAATTTTCTTACGGCGATAATGAAACTGAATATGGAAGCACAGATATGATACGCAAGAATATATTATATTCGCTTAATGCACAAGACCCATTATATATTCAAAAATTTTCAATTTTACATAAACAAAATTTATACTATAACAATGAATACACTGGAACTTTCCCATTATTTTCGTGGATCCCTTTAAATCACGAAAATATAGGTTCTGACACAAATCTAAAATATTGTTATCCTATGACAACAAAATGGCAACCGTTCGGTATTGATGTAAAATATGGTGTCCTAGGAGAACTCGAATCATCTTATAAAAATTATGGAATATCACCATACAGTAAATATTTGAATGAAACAATATACAAGGTATTAACTGATGAATATGCATCTGTAAAATCTCTTGTGTTCGCACAGAGAATTAGAGATATGACATCAAGAATTACAAAAACTGTTGGTGCTTACAAAGATGAGACTATTAAGCCTAACTATAAAAATAATAAAATATATCTATATCACGGAACAAAAAATAGGTTGCATAGTATAGGTGGGAAGGGAAAAGAAATAGAAATTTTAGGGTTTTTATCAACAAGTTTAAATGTTTATACTGCGTCGGTTTATTCAGGAATTGGTCAAAATAATGTTGGTCTTATTTATATATTTGAAGTAGATGATAAACATTCATATATAAATTTAAAAGACCAATTAAATCAAATACTTATTTTACCACAATCAAGAATTAAAATTATTATGGAGTTTAATGTTGGAGGAATATGCGTCATCCTTTGTCGATTGTTTAGAACACCATCAGTATCGCAAAATAATCTTCTCTATGATAAATTATTAGACCAAAAAAAAGCAACCGCAATTAATAAATATGTAACTTACAAAATAACTGTAAATAATAATATAATGCCAACATGTGCTTATATTTTAGGTGATTTATGGAAAACGGTTAAGGAGGTGCCATACAAAGACAATTTAGAAATATACAAAGTAATGCGAAGTAATTTAAATAACAAAATAATTAATGATAAATGGGGTATGACACATAGAGAAAGAAAGGAAGAATTTTTATATTTTAGTCTTGGCCAAGAGTATGAATTATATGTTGATAGAGGGGTGCCATTAATTTCAGGAAGTTTAGAAGATATTAAATATAGCATACATCAACACTTTATTAAGGATTGTTATAAGGCACTTGATATACCATGCATAGACTATATATTTATTCATGGTGCAAATAAAGCAAAGAATAAAATTACTGGCACACAATTCAATAAATGCCCTATATCTACTGGTATATTATTAAAAGACTATAAAAATAATCGCACAGACCAGTATAAATATAATATTAATAATTTCTTAATTGATACAATATTTATGTTTAACAGCATTAAACATGATAATAAAAAACTAAATTTACAAGAGGAACAAGGAGATGGTAAAATATATGCTGATAAAATAGAGGGATTTAGGGATGCTGGTGCATATCTTAATGGCTCCATAAACCCGTTATTTAAAAAGGATGAGGAAGTCGGGGAACATATACAATATATGAGAGATTGGAACCATTTGTTTATTAAATATAAGGAAGCAAGTAAGGAAGATTTAGCAAAACATTTTGATTGGTGCTACAAAAGAATTACTAAATTAATGGAAATTATCACTTCTGTATCAGAAAATTATTTATTCTTTGTTAGTAAAACATTAAAAGGAAATACAAAAACAAGTCAACAACTGGGGAGAGAAGGTGTTTTATCCCCTAATTCAAAAGAATATATTGAATTATTTAATTTGATAAAAAATCTTGAAGAAACTTTGTTGAAAAGAGCAAAGTTTTTTCTAAAATGCACACGCGATGGTGGGCGTGGCAGAGGTAATTTTATAGATTTTATTAAAATATTATTAAGTGATGATACTCAACAAAATACCCATAATTCTAAATTATACAAACACGCAATTCAAGAAGAGCTTGTTTTACAAGATACAGGTTTGCTTTCAGGGGGCATTATGAGTATAAAAGATATGACAAAACAAGGAGCAAGAATTAAGTCTGATACTGATAAAGCAATTATAGACCATATGAAAATATATGAAGACTTTAAAAATATTCCTATATCGGGATCTAATGATATACGTAAATTTAAAGAATTGCCAAAAGATATGCAAGAATATTATGGTGGTGGGAAGGATGAAAAAGGTAAATATATAGATATAAGTAATTACTGTCATTTTAGATTTGTTAATAAAAAAGATAGTGAGACATATAAGTCTTCTTTACATTAACATTGAAAATAATCATTACAATTACAAATAATCATTTTTTATAAGGTTTTGTCTCATTGTGTAAATCTTCAAATCTGTAAACAACGCCCTTTCATTTTTTTGGCAACAACTAATTCCGCTCTGCAACCAAAACAGCGTCCATCAAGATTTCCTTTTTTTAATGTCAAACATGCCCTTTTAAGGAAACACTCGCAGCAACAAGGATATAGGCAATTATAACATGGCATCATTTGCTGCGATTTCTTTACGACACAGCATATCTCACAAAATTCTGTTTCTTTGCGATTTACATTTCCTAACATAACCTGTTTATTAGGTGCTTTATCTACAAATAATAAACTATGCCTATTTAGAGATATTTTTGCAAATTCTTTCAATTCCACTGGGTTATTCTTTGGTTCCGGTTCTACTTCCGGGACATTAATACTTTTTCTATTTTTTGTCACTGTTATAAAATACTCACCAGGCTTAAGCACATACCCAAAGAGTTCGTCTTGTATTTTCTTATCTTTTTTTTCTTTATTAATCTTTTCTTTAATATCCTTCTTTGCATTCTTGCAAAGTTTGTCAACCTCCTTCACTGTTAAGGTGTTGGGCATCTTTGCAATAATCTCCTTGAAATGAACAGCATACGCGGACATATTTGAAATACTACTTTGTTGTTCGATTGACGTGCTTTGGTTGGTAAGTGTCGTTTTAATGGTTGCTTCGTATTATAATAATATAAATGTTATACAATCAAATTTTATTTTTTATCATTAGAAATAGGACATAAATTACTTCTCTTCAATAAATTATTATTATATTTATATAATAGATAATGAAATATTTGGATGCTTTAAAGATATATAATCAAGGAAAACTCGCATGGTGTTCCCCTCGTAAAGGCAGTGCCGATTACAAGGCGGTAATTGCAATTATGAAAGGAGACCGCAAATCTACTCCTTTGAGTGCAAAGAAATCCTCGCCATTAAAAGCGTCTCCTTCAAAATTATCGCCATTAAAAGCGTCTCTTGCGATTGCTAAAATTTCATCAAAGAAACCATCTTCTAAATCCCTTTTATTTAAAAATGCAAAAATTATTCAACGTTTCTTAAAAAAAAAGTTAATTATTACTAAACAAAATTTAGATTCACGTATCCAACGTTATAATATAATTAAAAAGCGTTTGGCTGATATTGAATCAAATAAATGCCTTACAAAGAAGATGTTTAATAATAAGCAAGGTTATACTATTGATGGTATTGTTAATTTAGAAAAGAAAATAGGAAGTGATAGTGTAAATGCATCTATATATTTAACAAGTATACCTTATCTGCGATGGTCTTATCCAATCGCAAGTAAATTGATGATTGTTTCAGCAAATAATGAAAGCGAAACCAAGATGAATGCATGGATTACTGAAAACCTAATTTTAAAAAAGCAATCTAAACATTTTGTAATAATGTATAAGGCAACTAAATGTTCTCCTTCTGATGGAGTTGCAAATAAACTACTTCGAGATGAGCGATTAGTTAATTATAATGAGCTATGCAATGGCGATTTAAGTTCTTTAATGATGACGGATGAAAGAAACGACGAGATGCTTATGTTAAATATGGCTTACCAAGTGTTGATTGCAATTGCAACATATCATCATAGGGTAGGCTATAGTCATATGGATTGTCATCATGGAAACTTCTTATACCAACTAAATACCGAGCACAGCAACACAGCATACTATCACTATGTTTATAATGGGCTTGACTTCTATATCAAGAGTTGCAAATATAATATGTGTATATTTGACTTTGGGTTAAGTGTTCCTATGAGTAAAGCACATGATAATTTAGTATTTAGTGATTACTATAGAATACTTAACGGATTTGTAAGCGAAAAAACGATGGGGTGGATTGAAGGACCTGTGATTGCGAGAGTTAATGCAACTATGTTTATGCTTAAGTCAAGAATACAAAGATTAATGGCAAGTTTACTTGCAAATGCTGACAGTGATATGTTTCAAGCAATAATAAATTTAGTTTTTAAAGATTTTAAAACTGATACTGGGATATTTACGACAGTTAAACCTGCAAACATATTAAACAAGGAACCTTTTATTATCAACAAAGTGGAAGCATATCCAAACATTAACTTTAAGAATGCTTAAATTCACATTATTATATTATTATATTATTATATTATTAGAAATGCAAGGTATTCTGCAACGTTTACAAGAAAGAAATGAGCTTATCGTAAATTCAAAAGCAGATATGGCATTAAGTGTAATTACAAATACAAATATAAAAAAGCTGTTAGATAATTACCCTATGACTAATCTTTCTATTGAAGATTGTGAATTAATATGTAAAAATAAGATGGTTAAAAATATGATGTCAAGAGCATTAGAAACAGATGTAGGTATATTAACAGAACTTTGCAAAGATATTAACCAGTTTAAAGAATATGTAGAAAAAAAACTAAAAACTATAAAAGAAAGAGAGAGAGCAAAAAAATCTCCAATAAGAGATTTAGGTCCAGAATTGTTAAGAGGTTTAAGTTCAAAAACATTAAAACTATTTCATTTACCTCAACATATTATTGACCATATAACTCATGAAAGTTTCAAATCTTTATTTAAATCAAAATTTAAATTAGAAAAATATAAATTAGTAGATGGAATTCCAGCACATAAATTACTTGCAGTTTCGAATATATTTAAAAATAAAAACGCCTTGTATTTTTTAATGGAGAATAAAATAGAGATAGATTATTATTGGTTGGCAAGTAATACTAACCCGATTGCGATAGAATTATTAAAAGAGGAATTAAGGGTCAATCCTAATGTAACTATATCTTGGTCTGAATTATCAAAAAATCCAAGTGCATTTGATATATTAAATGCATACAAGGATAAAATACACTGGCGTAATTTATCATTAAATACAGAACCAAAAGTGATTAATTTATTAACAAATTATAGAACAGATATAGATGCTGTGAAAATATTTGCTAGGACATTATCGGAAAACGAATCACCTCTGGTGATTAAATTATTAGAAGCAGAATTAAAAATTAATCCATTAAATATAGATATAGATTGGGAAAAATTATCAAGAAATTCAAAAGCAATTGAAATATTAAAGGCAAATCGTAGCAAGATAGATTGGTGCGCTCTATCTTCTAATACATCGACAGAAGCGATTAAATTATTAGAAGAAGAAATGGAGATAAATCCACAGAATAGAGATTGCATAAACTGGCATAATTTATCAGGTAATCCAAATAAAAGGGCGGTTGCATTATTAAAAGCAAATCCGCAAAAAATAAAATGGAGTATGTTGTCAGGTAATACAAACCCCGAAGCGATTAAATTATTAGAGGTAAGGGCAACACTTGAAAAGACATATTCAGATTCAACATATGATAGTATAAGGGTTCATGATAAAATAAACTGGTTCAAAGTATCAAGCAATCCAAGTGCAATTGAATTGTTAAAGGATCGAATAATATATGAGGATAGATTAATAATGGAAAATAGATACAATAGGTTAAAAAAAGAAGAAAAGATAGACTGGTTTGAATTATCTGCAAACCCATCTATATTTACTCTTTAATAAGAAGCAGTATATTCATCTAAACATTCATCTAAACATACCTTGCAGAGTAAAAGCGGGGAATAATTACATCGCCCGTTTTGTTTATTGTAAAACCACAAAAGAACGAATGGAATTCAAACCATTCGCGTAAGTCGGTAAGGTCGTTCATATATTCAAGGTTATATGCAGGGTATAAATTATTATACATATGTAGTATATTAAATATACCTACTACAAAATTATATGTTTCTAATATATTATTATATATATCAATAATACATTTAAATATATATTCTTCCTTGTATTCTATTCGTATCTTGTCATTGCATAATTCAATTCCTTTTATATTCGGATATTTATATCCATAATTATCCAGGAAAATACCAGTATATTCTTCCAATATTTTTTTAACATCTCTATAATTATCTGTTGGTAAATTATCCTGCATAGGATATATTGCAAAATCCAAGTATTTTATAGTAGAATATTCGCTATTATATTTAATCATTTCTGTTTTATTCAGTCGCAATAAATCTGTCTCATTATCTGCGTAATATAAGGAATATTTATAATAAGGGTCTTCTAAATCTTTTTTATAGCACAGCATAATACTCCATATTGCACGTGTTTTGTAAGCATCATATTTGTTATTCTTAATATATTCTACTAATTTATTATAATTATCAAGAGCTTCTCTCATATCACAGATAGTGTTAAGCGTCTCCTTAAATACCTTTTTATATATAAGGGTCTGGATTTCGTCTGGCAATTCATATAAATAATTCATATTGAATGTTTGCATTGTTTGTACTTGCTTACTACAATATCATTTTTTTTATTTTATTTTCTATGATTGCTTATTTTTAGTTTATAATAAATAATAATATTATAAAGTAGAAGCAAAATATATAAATGTTAGGCAGGAGAGCCAGTAAAACAGATTCTTTATTTACACCATTACTTGGTGATACTGGTAAAAAAAAATTACCAAGTTTTAGTTTAGGACCAAAAGGTGTTAAATATGCAGTAACGGCGCGACCATTAAAAATAAAAGATATAAAAGAAATTGCAAAAAAATGGAAGAACGAACCATTAAAGGACCCATATAATAATAAAGATGTCCCTTTGTCAATACATCCAAAAAGTGAATATGTATTATTATATAAAAAAATAATAGATGGGTTAATAAAAGATTTAGTAAAAGATTTTGAGAGTATTCATCCTCATCTTGATTATGTATTAACAATAGATGATTGTATAAATATAAGAAATGCTTTACCAGATATGCATTCAATCTTTACTATTTCTGAAACAGAAAAAATAAAATATGATCATCTTTTTATAAAATACTTTATAAATAAAACAAGGAAATATAAATATGATGTGAATTATTGCAAAGATAGTGAAATAAACTTATATTTAAATGTTTACAATGCAATTAAAAGAAAAAATCCTACAGTAAAAAGGACAGGTTTTGTGGCAAAATTAAAAGAATATAAAAATAAGGCTTTGAGTAGGGTTCCTTTCAAAAAGACAGCTGTAAATCAATCATCAAAATCGCAATCATTTGCAAAAGACAACTATGTTTTAATAGAAGACTTATTACAAAATAATATTGACCTAGATAAAACCGATATATCTATTAGTAAAATATTACTAAGATTGTCTATTGATATTAGAACAATATCATATATGCATGAATCAAAGTTTACATTTGATAATTTTATGATTGTTCTTTCTAATAAAAAGATATTAGAATATGTTGCATCATTATATAAAGCGGATTTTGTAGCTGGGTTGATAAGTGAAGATATAAAAAAACATTTACAAAGAAAAATTATATTTAATACTCCAAGAGATGGACATGAAATCTATTTTATTTACGAAGATATACAAATATTTTCAAAAGATGATGATAATGATGTAATATTAAATAGATTTATAGATATTTATAATACTATTGAAATTTTGTATAAAAATTATTTTGCTTTCAAAATCAATAAAGGCAGTAGAAATAGAAGAAGTAATGGTAAAAGTAGTAGTGGCTATGAATATTTAGAAATACAAATGATACCACAAGATATTTACGAAGATATTAGTAAAGGAATTATAGGTTTATATTCATTTCATATTACAATCAAATTGGGTGATATGGAATTCCCAATAATTAATAGCACACCAGATGGTGATAAAAAATATAATAATAACCCTGAACTAAACAGTGAAAATTCATTAATTCTAAAATTACCTATGTTTAATGAAAAAATATACAAAGATGCCAATACTTTTGTAATACAATTAATGAAAGAAATCCAATATAAAATAAATATAGAAGGTAAATTTCTAAAGAAAAAAACTTTCCCATATAGAATAAATAATGAGGAGAATGAGCGCTGGAATATAATTGTTGATTTACCTCCTTTTGATTTTGAGATTGACGAGAATTCTGATATAGTATTTGAACGTTTTAAAAAATACGTTAAAAATATTATACAACCTTAATAAATTGAATACGATTGCTTATTTTTAGTTTATAATAAATAATATAATATAAAAGTATAAATGCCAAGAAGAAGCACAGTTCATCCTGCAGATATACCTTCCCAATTAAATGATGGTAATAGAGGACGACATCGTTCATCTAATATTAAGAAAGCTTTTTTAACTTTAAATATCCCTACTTTAAATATCCCTTTTTTACCGAGTATGTTTAGAAAAACTACAGTTCATCCAGTTCATCCAGTTCATCCAGTTCATCCAGATATACCTGTTCCAATTGAAAATCCAATTATCGAAAATCCAATTATCGAAATTGCGAATAGGTGGATTGAAAACCCATTAATTGACCCATATAATAATAAGGAAATTTCTTTGTCAATACATCCAAAAAGTAAATATGTAATTTTATATAAAAAAGTAATAGATGCTTTAATAAATGATATAAGGGGTGCTTTTCCACAAGAATATGTATTAACAATTGATGATTGCAAATATATTAAGAATAATTTGCCTATTATACATTCTATTATTGATATTCCTGATGATAAGTATATAAGATATGATCATCTTTTTATAAAATATTTTGTAAAAAAGACAAAAAAATATGAATATGATAAGAGTTATTGCGAAGATAGTGAAATCAAATTATATTTAAATATATATGATGCGATTAAAAGAAAAAATCCTACAATAAAAAGGGAAACTGAAAAGCAATCATCAAAATCGCAATCATCAAAATCGCAATCATCCGATAATGACAATTATGAATTAATAGAAGACTTATTAAAAAATAATATAGACCTTTCTAAAACTGATTTATCTATTTCTAAATTGGTAATAAATATGTGCATTGATGTTAAATACATATTATATATGTATGAACCTATGATTACTTTAGAAAATTACAAAATTGCTCTTCATAATAAAAAGATATTAGAATATGTTTTATCATTATACAATACAGGGTTTGTAACTGGAATTATTTGTAATGAATTCTATAATAGAGATGGATTTGTACATTATAATAATATATTAAAAAATATAACAGCCCAAATATTATCATCACATAATAGTGTAGACATTCTAGAAATTTATACAAAAATAATTATTCGGATACAAATAAATATAAAAAAAAATATATATGATAATAATATTTTTTTGAATAAATTTCTAGCAATATATGATAGTATATTGAGTTTATATGCAAGATTTTTTAATAAAGATATTGTTCCTAGTATATTAATTGAAAAGAATAGTCAAGGTAGTCGTAAAAGCGGTAGTCAAGGTAGTCGTAAAAGTGGTAGTCAAGGTAGTCGTAAAAGTGGTAGTCAAGGTAGTCGTAAAAGTGGTAGTCAAGGTAGTCGTAAAAGTGGTAGTCAAGGTAGTCGTAAAAGCGGTAGTCAAGGTAGTCGTAAAAGCGGTAGTCGAAAATTAAATCCATATTGTGAAAAAGATGTTGTAGACCCTATCTCCCAAGAACCTATACATGAATTAGGTGATAAAGATAGAAAATATGTAGTGTCTATTTTATATTATAACAAGAATACAAAAAAGGTTAATTATTATTGTTTTGATACAATTGAAATATATAATTATATATTGAATTGTATACAAAATATAAATAAAATTAAAAATCCTTTTTTAGCAAATATAAATTTTACAGACGATGAACTTGATGAGATATGTAATAAAATTAAATTTTTAACAGATAAACCTACATATAATTCGCATGTGGATATTAAAGAAGCTTATTACAAAAGTATTGTAAACAATATTGAATTAATTAATGTTCAACTTAATATACTAAAAGAAAATTTTAAAAAATTGGATGGAGAATTGCATAGATTGAATGGAGAATTCTATAGTAAAGAAAAATTATTAGAAAATTTTAAAAATGTATTAATACAATTACGATTGCAAAAAGAAATTAAAATTTTGAATACTAAAATTTCAATTTTGCAAAAAGAAATTAAAAATTTGAATACTAAAATTTCTTTTTGCAAAATTGAAATTTTAAGTATTGAAAATAAACATTATTCTTTATTAATAGATAAAATAAGATTGCAAAAAGAGAAATCAGAATTTGATGAAAAATATAAGAAAAAAGATGAGTATAATAGCTATTTAAAAATATCATTTACTTATGAATATAATTTTGAAGAAAATAATAATTTTAAAGGCATATATAAATGTTTTCTTACTATTAATTTAGCCGATATACAATTACCAATAATTAATATAATACGTACTGATGAAGAAAAATCCAACAAAATATTTAATAAAGATATTCCTTATATAAAGGATACGAATAATTCATTTCTTGTTAATTTTCCAATATTTAAAGACAAAATTAAAAA
>Ga0209500_10000674_pt1 | contig 28351 bp, 42 predicted proteins | sample S_140212_EF_Meta_FD_187323 | JGI IMG/M metagenome (GOLD analysis project Ga0209500, IMG submission 187323) | Freshwater microbial communities from Lake Simoncouche, Canada to study carbon cycling - S_140212_EF_MetaG (SPAdes) (version 2) | ecosystem: Environmental > Aquatic > Freshwater > Lake ...
AGAGCAATTAGCAAATAGGCTAGAGAAACTCTTGAAAGCGTTTAAAGGTGGTCGTTTCACAGATGAGACCTTTGCGTTGATGGAGATTGAAATAAAAAGGATTCAATCAGAATTATTAGAAATTGAAATCGTTAAAGAAATCACTCAGACCGAGCAATCACCTGAGCCGATTATCGAAGAAATTAAAAACAATGATGAACAAGTCCTGAAGGCAATTAAAGAATTTAATAAAATATTAAAAAAGTAAAAATGGAAAACGTAATTAACGAAATGGCTGAGAACCTTAAAGGTTTTCAAGCAAACATCGAAGCTAAGTTAGAAGAAACTAAGTCTGAGATAAGAGTTGTAAGAGATGAAGCACAAAAACAATTTGATGCTCAAGCTGCTGCAACAAAAAAAGCTGCAAAGCGTGAAGTAAAACATCTTGATGAGGTTATCATTGAGAAGTTAGATGGCAAATTGGATGATATGGAAAAACAAATGAAGTCTAACGGAAAATTCCGTTTAGATTTATCTGATGTTAAGTCTATGACTTTATCTGCAAGTTTAACTGGAGATGCTCAAGCATCTTATGCTCTTAATGCATCTATCTTACCAAGTCAAGCAATCAACTTCCGTGATTTAGTACCAACTGTAAGAAGTGAGTCAGGTCTTTATGTATTCTACAAAGAGACTGCTACTGCTAACAACATTGCTGCTCAAACTGAAGGTTCTAACAAAGGTGAGAATAGCTACGCATTAAGCGAGGTTAAAGTTGTAAATGACTACATAGCTGGTTTTTCAACTTTCTCTAAGCAAATGGCTAGAAGTTTACCTTTCTTGAGTACAACTTTACCAAGAATGTTAACTAGAGATTTCTACAAAGCTGAGAATGCTGCGTTTTTCTCTACTGTATCTGCTGCTGCAACTGGTTCTACTACAACTGCTGAAACTGTTGATTTAAAGCAATTAGTTGACTATATCGCAAATCAAAAGAGTGCAAACTTTGTATCTTCTGTTGCTTTAGTAAGCCCTGCTCAATTAGGTCGCTTATTGAAAGAAACTATTGCTGCTGGTTATTATGCTGGTGCTGGTAGTGTTATTGTTAATCCTAATGGTGGCATCACAATATGGGGTACTCCTGTAATTGCTGCTTCTTGGGTTACTGATGATAAAGTACTTATTTTAGATAACAACTTCGTAGAAAGAATTGAGGTTGAAGGAATGGCTATTGAGTTCTCTTATGAGAATGCTAGTAACTTCCAACAAAATATGGTTACTGCTCGTATCGAGTGTTATGAAGATATTAACTTAATGCAACCAACTTCAGCAATTTATGCTGACTTAGGAAACGTATAGTTCTAATCTTACATAGATATAAAGACCCCTTACTTAATAGTAGGGGGTTTTTTATTATAAATAATGTAAATTTGTAAAAAAGATGTATGGCATATTCTAATTTTATTATAGATTATACTTTAACCGATACTGCTCCAGTTGTTGAACCTGTTACACTTGCAGAGGCTAAATTGTATTGCAGAGTAAGTAGTTCTATTGATGATACTCAAATCTCTTTAATGATTAAACAAGCAAGAGAAGCCATTGAAGTAGGCACAGGTTTGAGTTTAATTCCTAAGACTGCAGTTGTTTGGTTTACTAATTTTGATGGCAATTTTAACCTTCCTTATGGTCCAGTAAATAGTTTTACTTCATTAATTGACCAAAATAATAATACAATTGTAGCTGCTGATTATACTTTAGTAGGTGGTAAGTTTCCACAATTACAAAGACCTGCTTTTAGAAATTTAAAGGCTACTTACACAGTTGGATATGCAACTATCCCAAATGACCTAAAGATTGCTATTTTAGATCAAGTGTCTTACGATTACGAGAATAGAGGATTAGATTCAGATACAGGTATTTGTGAAAAGTCTTGGAAAGCCTGTCAACGCTGGACAAGAATAAGCCCAATATTATGAGATTAGGAAGCAAGAAAGGAATTTATGTGGATGCCAATACAATGTACTCTGAAATAGGCTTATATGTGCCTACAAGGACTGCTGATGGGCAAGGTGGCTTTACGACTACTTTTGCCTTACAAGGTACTGTATTTGGTGATTTTAGACCTGAAAACCAAAATAGAGCTTTATTGGAGGCACAATTGAGTTTTACTCGTTCTGCTAAGTTATTTATTAGGTGCGATGTAACAATTAACAATAATTACCAAATAGAGGTAGAAGGCGATAGATATACAATACACTCTATTAAGGATGTAGAGGACCAATTTAGATTTTATGAAATATTAATGTACTTCTAATGGCATTTGCAGTAAGTTTAAGTGGAATTAAAGAACTTGAAGGAAAGTTAAATAAATTAACTACTGCGTTAAAAGAAGATGTAAGTAATGAAATAAACGCATCTGCTCTTAAGATTGAGAATCAAGCTAAAAGATTAGCACCAGTAAATTTTGGTCAATTAAGGAACCAAATAGCATTAACTAAGGATAGTGAATTAACATATACAGTTGCAGCAAACGCTTCATATTCTGCTTATGTTGAATTTGGTACTGGACCACAAGTAAATGTTCCAGCTGACTTTACATCTTATGCTCAACAATTTAAAGGAAAAAGTGGTGGCAAGTTTAAAGATATGGTTGAAGCCTTAACTTTGTGGGTAAAAAGAAAGGGTATTGGTAATGGCAGAAATGATAAAAGTTTAGCTTATGTAATAGCTTTAAGCATACTAAGAAAAGGTATGAGACCTCAACCATTCTTAATACCAGCCTATGAAATGGAAAAACCTAAACTTATACAAAGACTAAATAAATTATTAAATGCTTAATCCTAATATAGAAATAAAGAAGTGGTTTTATACTAACTTGACAAGCTCAAGTGCATTGCCTGTTTACGATGGTATTGCACCTGATAATGCACCTAATGAGTATATCATTATGAGTGGCAGAACTTCTAATCAGGATCAAGGTAAAATCAGCTATACTAACTCGGTTACACTTGATGTTGACATTGTCATAAAAAATAGTAACTTTGGTTATAAAAGAGCCGAAACGATAAGCGATTTAATACTAAATGCAATCAATTCAGACACGGATATTACCCTTGCAAATGGGTTTTATGCTTCAAGTTTGGTGGTAGGTGCAATTAGAAATTTAGATGGTTTAAACCCTTTGGACAACGTATTTAGAACAATAATAACTTATAATTTAATAATAACTCAAAATTAAAATAAAATGGCAGAAACAAAAGTAAGCGGTAGGGATTATATCCTTTTAGCTGACATAGACAACGATGGTACTTTTAAACCAGTTGCTTGTCTAACTACAAACTCATTGACATCAACTAACGACACTATTGATGCAACTTCTAAGTGTGGTAATCAATACCAACCTAGTCCAGTATTTTCTCAATCTTTTGATTGTGAAGGATTTGCGATTGATGAAACAGGTACTCCAAGTAAAGATAGCTACCAACAATTGTATGCTGCTCACGCTGCTAAGACTTTGTTTGCTATTAAAATGGGTAAAGCAACTCCAACTTCTGGAGATATTACTTATGGTGGTGTTGGTTCATTAGTATTTATTAGTGATTTTGGAGTACAAGCAGATGATGCAGATGATGTTAAATTTACTGCAACATTCGTAGTAAGTGTTCCACCAATTACACAAACTGAAACTGTATAACCAATAACCTATGTTTGAATTAAGACTGAACAACAACACAACAATCCCTTTAAAATGGGGTACTTGGGCGATGAAAAGATTTTGCGAATTAGAGAATAAATCTCTTTTAGACTTAATCAATATTTTATCAAGTGGGGCTTTTGAATTAGGAACAATAGTGCATATAATCCAAGCATCTGCCGAAAGTGGATGCAAAACACTAAATCAACCAATTGAGTTTAACGATGTAATCGTTTGCGACTGGATAGATGAAGTAGGAGGATTATCTGCAAAAGATGGTCAGCTAATAGAGTTTATTAAATTTATGCAGACATCAATGGTTCCTGAAACAAAAGAAACTGCCGAAGTAACAAAGGATAAAGGAAAAAAAAAATAGGAATTTATAGCTGGGATTCAATAATTATTCTCGCAATAGAAGTTGGCTTGACAATTAATGAGTTTTGGCAACTTACTTGGCGGGAATTTTTATTATATAAAAAGGCTTACGAGAATCAGCAGATAAAGGAGTGGGAAAGAACAAGAACTTTAGCTTATATGATTTATAGGTCTAATTCAACGGATAAAAATCCTAAGAGTATAAAGTCTTTCTTTCCTTTGCCTAGTGATGAAGTAGAAGAGGAAAAGCCAAAACTAACGCAAGAACAACTAGCAAGAACATTAAAGTTGTACGGAGTAAAATAATAAAATGGCACAAGAAACATTAAAAATTACGATAACGGCTGACAATAAACAAGCCGTTCAAAATATACAGGAAACTGTTACTGCTACAACTCAATTAGGTGCTGCATTTAAAAGAGTAACACCAATAACTAATCAAGTTAATCAGTCTTTAGTCAATGTTTCAAGGGTTGCTCAGGATGCTCCTTATGGTTTTATCGGTATTGCGAATAACTTAAACCCTTTATTAGAATCATTCCAAAGTTTAAAACAAACAACTGGGTCAGCAAGTAGTGCTTTAAAGGAGATGGCTAAGGGCTTAATGGGACCAGCAGGTATTGGTCTTGCATTAGGTGTCGTTTCCTCTTTAATAGTCGCATTTGGTCCTAAAATAGCAAAATTTATTAATGGTACAGATGAAGCTAGTGAAGCACAAGATAAGTTTGCAGAAAGTTTAAATAAGGCAAGAGCAAGTGCAAGTGAAAGTGGAATAAAATTACAAGCATATATAAATATAGCAGATGATGCTACAATAGCAGATGATAAAAGAGCAAATGCTTTAAAGTTTGTTATTGATGAATTAGGTAAAGTAAATAAAGCCTATGCATCAACAATCAAAACAACAGATCAAGCAAAAGCAGCAGTAGTTTTATATACACAGGCTTTAGTTGCTCAAGCTATTACTTCAAGATATGTAGATGAAATTGCTGATAAAACAATTAAGTTAGCAGATGCTAATAAAAAAGCAATAGCAGCAGCAGAAGAGTATAATAAGACTATTGAAAGGTCTAAGACAATGACTAATGGTTATGTTGATGCTTCAGTAACACAAGCTGCAACAATAAACACAGCTGAAAAAGCATATGTCGGTGCTGCAAATGAAGCAGTTAATCTTAATAATTCAATACAAGATTTAAACAAATCATTAATTGAAACAATTAAAGGTGCTGCAGTAAATCCATTTAATACAGTTACTAACGGAGCAAAAGAATTAGATAAAACTATTATAAATGTTAATAAGAACTATAAAGAGTTTAAGAAATTAACTCCAGAACAAGTTGGAACATTTATTCCACAGGAAAGAAATGCTTTACCAACACTATTAGCACCTCAATCTCCTTTAACTAAAGGTCCATCTCAAGCTATTTTAGATGCACAAGCAATTGCATTAGCAGCTACCGAACAAGCTAAATTTAATTATTTATTAAATGAGGCTGAAGTAACATCTAAATTCCTTGCTGAAGGTCTTGGAAATGTATTTCAAGCATTGCAAAGTGGTGATAACATTGGAGAATCAGTTTTAAATGTATTTAAGGATATGGTTTTTCAACTTGCACAAATGGTAGTACAAGCCTTAATATTTAAAGGAATTATGACTGCTTTAGGAATGGGTGGAGCAGCTGGAACAACTAATGGCTTAACTGGAGGATTACTTGGTGGGTTAGGTAAGTTATTAGGATTTACTCCAATGGCTGAAGGTGGAATAGTAAGCAAACCTACATTTGCTATGGTTGGAGAGGGTGGAGAAAGTGAAGCAGTTATGCCTTTGTCAAAATTAGATACTATGTTAGGTAATGCTTTTTCAAGTGGAACAAAGAGTGGTAATTCTATTACTGGAGGTCAATTTGTATTAAGAGGTCAAGATTTACTACTTGCAGTAAATAGAAGTCAAAAGGCATCAAGTATTAAAGGACAATCAATCAGTTTAGCATAATGCCTTACGGATTAAGATATACAATAACTCAAATCTTAAGGAATGGTACTAATCAAGTACTTGAGATTTATGAGAAAGATTATGTTGCTGGGATAGTTAAAACCTATAAGCCAGTATCAATAATAGTTCAGCCTAACTCAAATGAGGAATATCCATATCCTACAATAATATCTACTCAGCTTAACTTTTCTATATTATTAGAAACGCAAGATGATTATGACCAATTCCCTAATGTACTTAGTCAAGATGATAGGAAATATTATGTAGTACTTAAAGAGAGTACAAACGTAATGTGGAGAGGTTATATGTTTAATGATTATACCCAAATGGGTTTTTCAACAGGCATAACTCAAGCAGACTTTACTTGTATTGATGGTATCTCTTTTATACAAAATATTGAATATGTAAGAGATGATAGTATTAATCAATTAGACACTCAATTAAATGTAATTAGTGATGGCTTAAAGTTATTAGCTTATCCAGATGTATTAAATCTAGTTGTCGCTTGTTCATATTTTGCAGAAGGAATGGCTAATAGATCAGCAAATACAAATAATGAGCCATTTAGCCAAATCTACCAATATAGAAGGGATTTTATGAATGAGTCTTATTATGATATTATTGGAAAAATAATGACATCATTTAATTGTAGAATGTTTCAAGCTAATGGAGATTGGTGGATATGCTCAATGAATGAAATGGCATCTGCTACAAATTATTATACTAAATATAATATTTTATCTACTCCTACAATTACAAGTAGTGGTGTTTTAAGTAATACAGTTAACATTTTACCTTATGCAGATGGAAATGTGCATTTTATAAATAATAGTCAAATAAAGCTATATAAGAAAGGATTTTATAATATACAAGGCAGAGGTGCTTATGAATCAGCTTTAAACTATTGCGACAATGCAAACTTAAAGTTAAATGCTTTCCCAACTAATACTGCAACTGGGTTTATTTTAGGTGCAACAGGTACTTCAACGGCTACAATAGTTCCAGATACGGCAGGTCAATTTGATAGAGTTTCTTTAGTAAGAAATGCAAGTGGATTAGCTAGTCTTGAGAATGGAAATTTAGCTGCTCCAAATTATTACCTTCCTTACATTGGTGAAGTTCCTTTTAAGTTAAGTTTTGAACATACAACTTCAACAGGTGCTAAATTGCAAATTACACTCAATACATCAGGAGGACTTAGATATTTAGATACTAATGGACAATGGCAATCTTCGGTACGAAATTTAACAATAGACCCATCTGAAAATTTTACTACATATACTAGAGACATTCCACCATATATTGTTACTGGTAGTCCAGTTTTTGGGTATTTAAAGTTTAAGATAATATGTGATGCATCAGGTCAATCATCCCTATTACAAAACTTTATTATACAAAGAGGGGATAGTGAAGTTAAATTTATACAAGCTAATTTTAATCCGAATAATTTAGATCAATCTACTTTAAAAGTATTTGAGCAACCTTATGGGAATAACTATCCTACTTTGACTAATTATTCATCAAATAAAGGTGTTTTATGTGCTTCAGATGGCACATTTTTAAAGAATTGGTATTCATCATCTACAATGGGTACTCCTAACTTTGCAATTGATTTAATTACTTATATGACTTATCAAAATATAAGAAACTTAAATAAGAATGTGGCAACTGTTGAATGTGATCTAGGAGAGCATATAAGTAGTGGTAATTTTGTTTATTTAGATAAGGTATTTACTACAACTGATACAGTTACAGGCAATTTGTCTTATAATGGCAAGAAGTTCATTATGAATAGAGTTAGCCAAAATTCTTATGTAAATGAACTAAATTCAGTTCAATTAATAGAAGTAAGTAATGCTCAAATATATGAACCTCCATTCTTTATTATGCCAACATATATAACAGATATAGGTCAACTTGGTCCATTTTGGAACTTACAATTAAATATTAATATAGTTTAACTTTGCAATATGGCAGATAAAGTACAAGGTAATAATATGATTCTTTATTGGCAAAATCCCAATGGACAATTCTATTTAAACGGAGGAGTGTCAAAAGGCACAATAGGTGGTAATTCATACTATCAATTAAGTTCTACTGAAAATGTAGGTGCTAGTGCTGACTTTTCTGCCACAGGAGACAATGTTTTAGCTAGGTTTATCACGGATGTAAATAAGCCTAATATGACTACTATTCCTGCTGGAACTTGGACTTTTAGTTCTTATGTTTCAATTACATTTAGTTTAACTTATTCCCCAGCTTTCTATTTTGTGGTTTCTAAGTACAACGGAACTACATTTACAACTATTGCAACAAGTTCTAGCACAATATTAACTTCAACAAATAAGACTTTATATACTACGTCATTGACATTCCCAGCTACTTCACTTGATGCAACTGATAGAATAGTAGTAACTGTTTACACTCAAAACGTAGGTGCAAGAGATATTACTTTATACACTCAGGGAAGTAATGTGGCTAAGGTAACGACTACAATGCCAACCGATATTCCTTTTGCTTGTTCTACAAATTGTTCTTTCTCGGTTAATGTAGATCAAAAAGAGGTAACAAGTCAAACAAGTGCTTGGTATAGAGAGTTTAAGAATGACATAGCTAACTGGAGTGTAAACTGCGATGGCTTAATAACTTTGGATAATTACGGATATTTATACCTATTACAAACGCAACAAAATAGAACACAAATAGCAATTAAATTTGCTATTGACAATGGGGTAAATGGCTTAGTAATAATAGCAGGAAATTGTAATCTTACGAGTTTACAAATAAATGCTCCTTATAAGGACATAGGCACTTATTCGGTTAGTTTACAAGGTTCTGGTCCTTATTCTACAACAGGAACTTCAATAAATCAAAATGGTGTGATAGTAATAGCAAATGGTCAAGTGTATATGAAGTTTGCAACGGCAGCAGGAGGAGAGACTACTATTACTTGGGCAGATATGATAGGAAAGAGTTGTTTAGGTTTTACAAGAGGTGGAGTAGAGGTAAGAGAGATACTTACAACAGGAACTCCTACAAACGACCAGATTAAGTTTAATAGTGCGAGTGGGGTGGTTACTTTCGGTAGGGCATTAGAAGTAGATGAATTTATTAGAGGAATATTTCAATAATTAATATGAGCAATCAATTACAAGTTACAGGAGCAGCAAAGATTAGGAACATACAAGGTCCAGTAGTGGCTAATAGTGGTGTAATAAGTGCCTTAAATGGTGCTGCTTCTCAATATGTTAGAGGAGATGGTACTTTAGCTGATTTCCCTACATCAACAGGTGGAGGTAGTTCGGTTTCTTATTATCTTAACTCAAGTGTAAGTCAAGGAACAATAGGTGGGGTTGCATATAGACAATTAAGTAAAGTTCCTATTAGTGGTGCTGGAACTGATATTACGGCTTCAAGTAATGGTTACATAGCAAGTTATTTAACTGATGCTAATGATCCTTCTTTATTAGAAGTACCTGCTGGAAACTTTAATTGTGAGTTTTATTTTAGTGTAAACTCTAATGCTCATAATCCTTATGTTTATGCAGAACTTTACAAGTACGATGGAACAACTTTTACTTTATTAGGCTCAAATCAAGCTATACCAGAGTATTTAACTAATGGAACTACATTAAGTGCTTATTATTTTGCTATTCCTGTGGCTATTGCTGCTTTGAATATTACAGATAGATTAGCAATTAGAATCTATGTAAATGTAGATGGTAGAACAGTTACTTTACATACTGAGAATAATCATTTGTGTCAAGTAGTTACGACATTTTCTAAAGGATTAATTTCTTTAAATAGTTTAACAAGACAAAATCAATTCTTTCAGACAGGAACAAGTGGAAGTGATTTTAATATCTCAAGTTCAACTGCAACGCATACTTTTAATATTCCAGATGCAAGTGCAAGTGCAAGAGGATTGATTACAACAGGAATACAAACGATTGCAGGAAATAAAACATTTAGTGGTTTAAATATATTTACTGAAAATCTAAAATTAGATGGTAATGGATCAAATGCAGGAACTTTATTATTAAAAAATAATACAACATTCCCAGTTGCTGCTGGTTATTCTGCTATAAATTCAAATGCTAATATAATAAATTTAACCACTTTTGTAAGTGCTTCAAAAACTGCTTCTTTGGATTTAAGTAGTTTGTCAGATAATATACCAAGAACTTTTACATTTCCTAATGCAAGTGGCACAATAGCATTAACAAGTAATTTAAGTTCTTATGTGCCTTACACAGGAGCAACAACAAATGTTAACTTAGGTAACAATAGTTTGTCATTAGGTACTGCTGGTACTGCTGGTTCATCTATTACTTTGTCAGGTACACTTAATGATTATATTGTTGCTGCAACTGTAGGATGTCAGCTTAGACTTTTACCTGATAGATTAAAACTTATAGACAATCAATTTGGTGGTTCACTAAGTTTATATTTTAGAGCAACTGGATTAAATACTGGAATTGATAGATTAATAGCATTACCAAATGCAGATGGTACAGTAGCTTTAACAAGTGATATACCTAGCTTAGCTGGTTATGTGCCTTATACTGGTGCAACTACAAATGTTAATTTAGGTGCTTTTGGAATAACTGCATCAGGTTTAGTAGTATCAAATAATTCTACATTTAATAGCAATTTATTAATAAAAAAGGTAGGCTTAGAAGTAACAACCCCAACTTATGTTACACAATTTGCTGCATCTTCAGGCGTTGGTATTGGTTATTCTGATGGTACAGGTGGTGCAAACTTTATATTACAAACTGCTGCTATTTATGATTATACTTATCCAGCAGCCACAGGTACTTTAGCTTTATTAGAAAGTACTCAAACTTTTAGTGGTGATATAACTTTTTCAAATGATTTATTAGTTGATGGAGTTAGAGTTGGTAATGGTTCTGGTGGTTCAAATAATGCAAGATTTGGTGCTTTAAGTTATATGTCTAATACAACAGGTTCATATAATACTGCAATAGGTACTTATACATTAAACGCAAATACAACAGGTTCATATAATACTGCACTTGGGAATTCTGCTTTATATAATAATACTACTGCTTCTAACAATACTGCAATTGGTGGTAATGCTTTAGCAAATAATACTACTTCTAGTAATAATACAGCAGTTGGTTTTGTTTCTTTAGGGCAAAATACAATTGGAACTCAAAATAGTGCTTTAGGTTCAAATTCTTTAACTCTAAATACAATAGGTAGTAATAATATTGCAATTGGTTATACTTCTTTAAATGCAAATACAACTGGTAGTCAAAATACTTCAATTGGAGTTGCTGCTTTATCTTTACATACAACTGGTACTTATAATACTGCAATAGGATATGGTGCAGGAGGTTCTATTACAACAGGTTCTAATAATACAATTGTAGGTTATTATGTTGGAACTGCTACAATGTCAAACAACATCGTCTTAGCAGATGGAGCAGGTAATGTTAAATACCAATGGGATGGTAGTTCAAATAATTTTGATGGTATTTTAAAATCATCTGGTGCATTATGGGTTAACACAAGTGCTGGTTCTCCAAATAGTATGATTATTTTAGCACAAGTAGCAGGAACACAACCTCCTACTTTAGGTAATTCAAGTATTGGTGTAAATACTACTGATTTTAGATTTACTGCAACAACAACTTCTACTAACTTTAAAAGTTTTAGTTTTAGTACATCTACATTAACTAATAATTCTGTTAGGACTTATTCAATGCCTGATGCTTCAGGAACTTTAGCATTAACATCTGATATTTCAGGTTACCTTCCTTTAACAGGAGGTACTTTAACAGGAGGTTTATACATTAACCCTACTAATACAGGAGTTGTAGGATTAGATGTAGCAAGTAATACAACAAGATTTAGAAGTGATAATCTAGAAGGATTTAAAAGGCAATTAGAAATAACTATGGGTAGTGGTACTCTAGTGCAAATGGTTGCTAAGGGATTTGGTGGAAACTATGGTACTGATATGGCTTTTTATACTGCTACTACAAGTGGAGTAAATGGTACTCCAGCAATGTATATTACAGGAACTAATAATAGAATAGGTGTAAAAACAGGAACTCCATCTTATGATTTAGATGTAAATGGTAGTGGAAGATTTGTAGGAACTTTAACAGCAGGTCTATCAAATGGTAATATTAGATTAACTGGTTCATCAGATGGATTTGTTGGTTCAGGTGCTTCTGATGATACATTATATTTAACAGATTGGGTAACAGGAGCAAAAGGTTTAAAAATTTCACTTTCAACAGGTGCATCTAAATTTACAAGTAGGTTAACTATCAATGGACCAAATGATGATACAGATATAGCTTTACAAGTTCAAGCTCCAACTGGTTCTGGTAAATATATAATGTTTGGTAGAAATGGAGCTGGTTCAGCAGTAATGGCTATTTCAGCTGAAGGTCTTTTAAGTGCTGTTACTGGTGTATTTACTGCAAGTAAAGCTGGAGAAGTAGTTCAAATTAATAATACTAGAAATAATGCTAGTGGTGATTATGGTATGGTTACTTCATTAGGTGCAAATGCTAATAACACATCAAGCTATCATTATATAGCAGCAACAGGTGGTGCAGATAAATTCTATGTATATGGTAACGGAACTATTTTAACTTTATCTGATAAAAGATTAAAGAAAAATATTAATAAAGTAACTGATACCTATTTAGATAAAGTATTAGGATTAAATATAGTAACTTATAATTGGAATGACCAACAAGATGGTAGTGCATTAGAATTTGGTATGATTGCACAAGAGGTAGAAGAATGTATCCCTGATATTGTAAATGAAAGTAGAAAGCAAAAAGATGGAGAAATATATAAAGGAATTCAAGTTTCAGTTTTGCCATATATACTTATTAAAGCAATTCAAGAGCAACAATATCAAATAGATGAATTAAAAACACAAATTCAAACATTATTAAGTAAATAATATGAAAATAATACAACCTGTATCTATATGGTACAACGGCAAAATAGAATCAGCTACGCTATTTAACTTGACAAGTACAAGCGACAACTTAGTAGATAGTGCTATATTCTATTTCCAATTATATGTAAATCCTAATTTCCAAGTAGCAGACGGAAGTATAACAATGGCTGGGGTAGAATATGCAAGTTATTGTAGTAGTGCTGATTCAAACTCTTATGCTTACGAATGGGCAGCAACTCAACTAGGGTTAACAATCATAGGAGATTATGTTCCTCCAGTTACGGAAATTTCAAATGTATCTGAATAATACTTATATTTGTAAAAAATCAATATTATGATAACAATCAACGAGCAACAAATCAAAGAATTAGAAGCATTTATTAACACGATTCCTACTGCTTATGGCTTACCATTATTGCAGTTTTTAGGTAAATTGAATGCAGAACAAAATCCTCAAGTAGAGGAAGCAAAAGTGGACTAATGCAATCAGTAGTCATTTTTATAGCAGGACAAGCCATATTTATCCTTATTGGATTAGTAAGTATTTATGTTAAGGTTAGCCTTAAACTAAAAGAACTAGAAGTAAGGGTAAGTATGGTTGAGAAACAAGATGATATTATTGCTAAGAAACTTGACCAGATACAAGCTACTTTAAATGCCTTGTCTATTGATTTACAAAATAAACAAGACAGATAATGAGAGACATTGTAATTACTTTGGTGATTGCAGTAGTTCTTATCTTCATATTTAACGGAAGATACATCGGAAATGAGCCTACAATAGTAACGCATATCGATACTATTTATAAGCACGACATAACGAAGAAATATATTAAAGGGGATTCTATCCCTTTTGTCGTTTTAGGTATTGATACGACCATTGTACACGATACTGTACGTATAGTTCAAGATTATGCGTACGTACGAGCATACTCGGACACGATTAAGATAGATTCAAGCACTTTTATTATTAACGATACCATCTCCAAAAATAGGGTTCAAAATAGGGGGTTTTACGCAGACATAAGTCAAAAAACGATAAAATTGGAAACCATTAGGACAATACCATCCAAAAATGAGCTTTATTGGGGTGTATTAGCCGATTTAAGGACATTTGACAATAAAGTGGGGATAGGAGTTGGCTTAGGATTTAAAGTGCCTAAAAAGGGCTTATTTACATTATCGGCTACTACTAATCAATATTCAATCGGTTACTATGCGAAACTTTATTAAAAATATGTTGGCAGATGAAAGAGGTTCAATCAGCCATAAAAGGATAATTGCGACAATTGGTGCTTTTATTCTATTTGGTACTTACTTATGGACTAAGGATGTAAAACTAGGAGAGTTGGTATTTTATTTGGTTTGTGCTTGTATGGGATTTGCTACAATAGATAAATTTACAAAATGAAACAACAAACAATCTTAAAGGGTGCTATTATTCTTTGGGTTGTTTTACTAATATTATTTTTATGTTAAGTAAAAAAGCAATAGACCTAATTATTCAATTTGAAGTTGGTGGTAGAGCATACTACGACAAGAAATTACAATCTCCTATTTGGGCAGGTGGCGAATCAGGTATCACAATAGGAATGGGTTATGATGTTGGCTATGTAAACGAAAAGCAGTTCTTTCAAGACTGGGGGAATAAACTTACTCCTAACTTTTTAGAGCCATTAAGAAAGACTATTGGACTTAAGGGCATACAAGCTAAGCAAATGCTTAGAGGGGAATTATTACAAGTTAAAATCTCATACAATATTGCATACGAAGTATTCGTTAAGTGTTCGATACCTAAGTATTTTAAAATGACTAAGGCAATCTACCCAGAACTAGAAACGTTAAATGAGGACACTCAAGGTGCGTTGGTTTCTATGGTTTACAATAGAGGGAACAAATTAGAAGGAGATTCAAGAGCTGAAATGAAAGCCATTGTTGAAATGGTTAAGAACAAGGATTATGAAGGAATAGCAGAGGAGATTGAAAAGAGTAAAAGACATTGGGAACATAAAAATCTCGATGGGTTGGTAGTGAGAAGGGAAGCAGAGGCAGACTTGATTCGCGATTCGTTAGCATAAACCAAAAACCTAAAATATGGCTGGAAGTAAAACAACAATGAGTGGTCAAATTGTACTTGACTACTTAGCAAAGTATCCTGCGTGGATGCCTAGCAATACATTAGCTACTTTAATCCTAAAAGAGAACAAGAATCATTTTACGGACAAAGAGAATATCCGTTATTTAATTCGCTATTATAGAGGCAAGACTGGTCCAGTCAAACAATCCGTAAACAATAAAGAATACTTAGAAAAGACTAAAAGAGGATGCAGTCATTTTGTTCAACCTGATACTTGGGCAGAGGAAAAGGTTGTATTTGATCTACCATTAGGCATTAAGAAAATGGGATTTATTAGTGATATTCAAGTACCATTCCACGACCCTAAGGCTATTGATGTTTGCTTTGACTACCTAAATAAGGAGGGGATTGATACTTTATTTATCAATGGCGACTTAGTAGATTTCTACCAATTAAGCGACTTCCAAAAAGACCCAAGAGTAAGAAACTTTAGTGATGAATACGAAAGCATATTAGAGATGCTAGGATTTATTAGAAGATCATTCCCTGATTTAATTATTTATTACAATCTAGATGCAAATCACGAATTTCGCTACGAAAGATATATGAGGACAAAAGCACCAGAATTGTTAAGTTTGCAACTGTTCGAGTTAGAAGATTTGTTAAAGCTAAATGAATTTGGGATAAAGCCTCTAAAGAACTTAGATCACGTTAAATTTGGCAAGTTGCCAATAATACACGGAGATACTACTTTTAAAAGAGGAAGTGGTGTAAGCCCTGCTAAGACCCTTTACGATAGGGTTAAGCAATCGGCTATTGCATCCCACGTTCATAGGACAAGCGAGTACACGACAAAGAACCAATTTGATGGCGAAATGTTTACTTGTTGGACTACTGGAATGCTAATGCATCCAAACGTTGAGTATTGTAAGCACGTAGACCAGTATAACGCAGGATTTGCTTTACTAGAGAAAGAGACAAACGGAGATTATAGAGTTCATAATAAGAGAATTACAAAAGGAAAAGTATTTTAAATAATAAACTATGAAGATGCCTAAGAATTGGAATAAACTGAATTTAAGCGAACAGGAAGTTTGGTTAGTAAAGAAGTATCAGGAAATGGTTAGCGAAGTAGAATCAGTTTCTAAGATGTTAGCCAAGATAAGAGGTGGCAATAGAATCGTAGTAAAGGAGATTGAAAGACCAGATGAAGCCTTACTTAAATCGTGAAAATAAAAATAATATATCGCAAACTTGGTAAGGAACAGGCTTATGGTATTTGTTCTAGCGATGGTATTATAGAGATTGATGAAAGGCTTAAAGGTCGCAAAATGCTTGAGGTATTATTACACGAACTAATGCACTATATTAACCCAATGGATGATGAAAAAACGATAATTCGCAAAAGTGTAACTTTGACTAAGGTCTTGTGGAAGGAAGGGTATCGCAAAATTGATGATACAATCGACTTGCCTTTACAGGATGGATCAATTTAGGTTGTTTTTTCTTGGTTCATATCAGGTTCTCCCTAGCCCTAAAAAGCTGGGGAGTTTTTATTATATTTGTATACAGATATACTAATGGTTACGGAGGTACGTTTCTACGTTGCCTCCCTTTTTTTTGCCCTTTAGTCAATTTATAGCTTTACTACATTATAACATTAGTCAAGTTATAACTTTACTATTGTACTAATTATGGTATAATGTTCCCAATTTGGTTACAAAAGTTCGCTAATAGTAAACTTTTCCAATCATAAAAGTTACCCAATAAGGCAACTTTGAGCCGTAAATGACCGATAATAGCCTCATTTATGACCGATAAAAAGAAATTTTAATAATTTATTGTTTGTATTGTAATTGTTTGTATCTTTGTTGAAACAAAACCAAATTAGTATGAAAACACTATTAAGCCTTAATACAAACTTTTATCCCTACAATGGGAACTTTATCCCACAATCAGGGGATAACATTTATTTAGACTATACAATAGAAGATACTAAGTTCTTCGTAGTAAAGTTTAGGACTATTGACTTAGTAAACAATCAAATCATTATCTCAATCGAAAAAATCTAAATTATGAACCAAGAACAAAACAGGAACTTCCAAGCAATCGTGATTATCATTTTTGCTTTTATCGTAACTGCAATTTTGCAAAACATTTAAACCTATGAAAACAGAAAAAAAAGAAGTAGTCTGCATCCGACTACCAGAATCAATTAAAAAGAAAGTAGATGCTGAAGCTAAAAAGATGTATTTAGCACCAAGCAAATTAGTATCAATTATCGTACAAAAATATTACGAATCTAAAAACTAAACTATGCAACCATTAATCTATCAAGGAAAACAACTTAAACTACATCAAAGAGCAACTTGCTTACTAGAACTGCTTAAGAAGGCTCAAGCAAGGCAATCTAGCATTGAATCAGACCTAACCAAATGGAGGGGAGCAACTTGGGATAATCCAATTAAGCTAATGAACAAATATGAAGATGACTACCTTATTAAGATTGCTAGAATGAATTTGGTTCAAAAGAGAATCTTAAAGTCTTATCATTTTCTTATACTAGACCTTTATGAGATAACAGAGGATTTTATGTTACCAATAAACCTTTTACATTTTTAGTATGAGTTACATAGACAATACCAAGTTTGACTTGCAAAGAGAAATCTACATTTTAGAGGTAGAGAATGAGATGCTGAGAAACCAAATTAAAAAACTTAAACTAGAAAACAATGAACTACTGGTCAATGCCAAGCCTACGAGAAAGGCAAAAGGCGATGAAAGAAAAGATAAATTATGTAGATAATATAATTAAGGAGATATGCAAATACTACTCTTTGACTTTTGAAGATGTAACAGGCAAGAGCCGAAAGAGAGAAATAGTAAAAGCAAGATTTATATCCATTTATATAATTAGGACCGAAACAGACTTTAAATTAAGTGCCATTGGAAAGATATTTAATAGAGACCATAGTACGATTTTACACTCTATTAAGATAATTAACAATACTTTAACACTTAACTATGATACCGATGTTTCTGATGAATTAGCAGAAATAAAAAAGATTATAAATAATTTGACTTATTAACAAAATAGTCTTAATTTTAATTATTATTTACCAAAAACCAATAGTATGATTAACTTACAAACAAATTCACTTATCAACATTTACAAGGCTTTAGCATCCTTTCAACAGGATTGCCCTGTAATACACAAGGGAACAACTGGTCATAATTACACCTATGCCGACTTCCCTACAATCCTTGAAGTAATCAATCCGATACTCAAGAAACACAATCTAGGATTTACCCAGCTTTTAATTGAAGATGGCTTAAAGACAATTATCTTTCACACTATTAGTGGAGAGGCAATTGAATCAAATGCAACGATCCCACAAATTACTCTTAGGGGTATGAATGAGTATCAATCTTTCGGAAGTGGGATAACCTATTACAGGAGATATGCTTTAAGTGCTGCTCTTGGGTTGGTAACTGATAAAGATACCGATGCCTCTGGAGAGAAAACTGCCTCAGTATTTATTAAGAAACATAAATCGATACTGGACCTAACATTAGCTATTGATATGTGCGAATCTATTGCTGAATTAACTAAGCTACACGGCTTAAATAAGGATTTAATGAATGAAGGGATAACTGCATTATTCACTAGCAAAAAAACTAAACTATGATAGATCAAAAACTAATAAAGCTAAGAGATTTGGTTTCTTATTGGGAATGGAAACATAGTGCTTGTCATAAGTTTTGGATAAATGAAACCTATCAAGAACTTGTAAAAGCCAAACAAAACCTAAAGGAATACAAGACTAAACATTACTCATCAACCCCATTATTAACCCAGCCTAAGTCATTCTTACGAATGAATGATTGGACTGAACAATACGAAAACTATGAATGAATTTCCTAGCATTGACTTAATGATAGGTCAATTAAATAAATCAATTAAGGATATTGAAGCTACAACTATGTCAAGCGAAAACTATGTACTAAGAACATTAAACGCTGCGTTAAGATTAGCTTTGGATATTAAGAACGAAGAAATAAATTATTTTAAAACTAAAAACAATTAATATGGCTATAAGTACTTGCTGTGGAGCAGAAACCGATATGGATGAAATAGGAATTTGTCCTGAATGTATGGAACATTGCGACTGGGAGGAAGAAGATGAAGAAGAAATACAAAAGGATCAAGATGCAGAAAACCAATTAGAAGAAGAACAAATTAATAAACAAAACAAATAAAAATGGAAAAGAAACAAAACTATGGTGCTTGGAAAAAAACAACATCAAAAGGAGAAGTAATTGAATTTACAATTGAGGACAAACGCTATTCAATGTGGGTAAATCAATTTAAAAAGCCTGAATCAAAAGAACCAGATTACAAAATCTATCCTAATGATTACAAGCCTAAAGCCGAAACAAAAATGGAGTACGCATCTCCAGTAAACCAACAGGAAAGCGAAGATGACTTGCCGTTTTAATTAACTATCTAAAAACAAAAACTATGAGCCAAAACAAACAAATAGCAGACTACCTAAACAAAGGTAAAAAGCTAACTACTCTTGATGCATTAACTAAATTCGGATGCTTTAGATTAGCAGCCAGAATATCTGATCTAAGGAATGATGGAATGAATATAACAACTAAGATTATTAAGCTAGAGAATAACAAGCAGGTTGCACAATATTCAATAAAATGACACACGCATCATTATTTAGTGGAATAGGTGGGTTTGACTTAGCAGCCGAATGGATAGGATGGGATAATATATTTCATTGCGAATGGAATCCTTTTGGTCAAAGAGTTTTAGCCCACCATTTCCCAAATTCAAAATCTTACAATGACATTACCAAAACAGACTTCTCAATTCACGCAGGGCAAATTGATGTTCTTACAGGCGGGTTCCCTTGCCAACCCTATTCAAGTGCAGGAAAAAGACTTGGGAAAGCCGATGAAAGACATCTCTTTCCACATATGTTGCGCTGCATTAAAGAAGTCAAACCCAGATGGGTTATTGGCGAAAATGTTCGTGGACTTGTTAATTGGAATGAAGGGATGGTATTCAACGAGGTGTATGATGACTTGGAAAGGGAAGGATATGAAGTACAATCGTTTCTTATTCCAGCTGCAGGTGTCAATGCGCCACACCAACGATATAGAATCTGGTTTGTTGCTTACTCCAACTACAATGGAGCAAGTTCAAGATTTGAACAAGTTTCAAAAGAGAATGGAAAAGTATCCGAATGGAACAAAAATGCCGAATCTGGCAACGCAAATTCATTCATTACTTCCGACACCAACAACAAGAAGCGATACAGGGAGATCAACAACAATGGAGAATGGCAAAATAAAGAACAAAAGTCATACAACTGGAACAAATTACGGAATAACATTGGGTCAACTGGCAAGAGCAAAGATGTTACCAACTCCGAACAGTTTCGATTGGAACACAGCCAGAAGCGAAGAAACATTACAGAAAGCGAAAGAAAGACACAAGGAAAAGGGAGTAGTTTTAAAAACCAGTTTGAGACAAATGGCTGGTCAAGGTTTCCAACTCAATCCCCAATTTGTGGGGGAGATGATGGGCTTCCCAGAGAACTGGACAACATTACCTTTCCTAAATGGCGAAAAGAATCAATCAAAGCATACGGAAACGCAATAGTTCCTCAGGTAGCTTATGAGATATTTAAAACAGTACAAAGTTTTGAGGATTTGGTAAATGTTTAGTAAATTTGTAACGAGTGTCGGATACTCATTAAGAACTTATTGCCCTTGCGATGAACTACCAATCCGACTGGTAGGGATTCAATGGGGCTTTTTTATTTTATGGCTAAAGACCCTGCTTTTTTATTTTACCCCAATGATTACATAGGTGGTACTATGGGTATGACCTTTGAGGAAAAAGGTGCATACATAGAAATTTTAATGCTTCAGTTTAATCGAGGTCATATGACCTCACATATGATAGGTCAACTCATAGGTCAACTATGGGAATCTATCAGGTGCAAATTTGTTCAAGATGAGCAAGGTTTATGGTATAATATCCGTTTAGATCAAGAAAAAGATAAAAGAATGTCGTTTACTCAGTCTAGAAGGAATAATATTAAAGGACTTAACCAACATACGATAGGTCATATGACCTCACATATGGAAGATGTAAATGAAGATGTAAATAGAAATATAAATAAAGTTAAAATTGTAGATACTCAGTTTGAGGAATTTTGGGATTTATACGATTATAAGAAATCTAGGGATAAAGCAGAAAAGGCTTGGAAAACTTTAAATAAAGAGGAAAAGGCTTTAGCTTTACAACACGCACCAGTATATGCTCAATCTACCCCTGATAAACAATTCCGTAAACATCCTACAACCTATTTAAACAGTAAATCTTTTAACGATGAAATTATTGAACGAACTATTAGTACAAAACTTAGCTACGCAGAACTTGAATGGGAACGACTTAAAAATCTTGGATAAGGATGAACTAAAGGTTTATAAGGCTATGGAATCTATGCACATAGGCAAATGCTCAAGGATAGAAGTAACCGAGCATTTAAAGACTTGTATTGCTTTGAGTGGTATGCAAGTACCAACAAATCAAATATTTAATCTATGCGTTTCCTTTACAATAGAATCTTACGGACAATATAAACTAAAGGAATTAGGAGTAGCATTTAAGATGTTTGCAGAGGATAAGTTTACTATTGGCAATCATATAAACTTTAGCCCTAAGTTAATTGGCGAGGTAATGAATGCCTATAAAAAGATAGCAGTACAAGTAAGAAACAAAATAGAACCAGAACAACCTAAACAAATAGAAATGCAAGTAGATGAAGAACAAGTAATGCGAGAGGAAGCCGAGTATTGGAAAACATCTAAAAAGGACTGGCGATTCCTAAACTATCAATGCTTTGATTACCTATGGAAACGGAAGCTACTAAAGATAACCCCTGATAAAGCTGAGTACATAAAATCTAAAGTAAAAGCCTACCATTTGGCACAGGCTAAGAAGCCAGAGGATATGTTAGTAGATGAGGAAACTATGAGGCAGCAATGTAAAAAATATTCCCTTAAACTTTATTACGATAACGAATTATGATAGAAACTATAATAGTATTTATTATCCTTTGGATTTGGATAATTTACGAAATGATTAACGCACCATTAAACAAAGACAAATGAAAGAAACTTTAGGAATGATTAAATTCTTTTTTATCTCAGTTCCAGTATTCCTATTGGTTTACTGCTCTGTAATGATTTATGTTGAAATAAAAGAACTGTATGAGTAAGATAAGAGGACACGAGAACGCACAACCAATAAGATTAATATTTATAGATACAAAAGAGGAAATAGAGTTTAAGTCGGTAGCCTACGCAAAAAGAGTAACTGGAGTAAATGAATACCAAATAAAGGAAAGCCTAAACCCAGTCAAGAAAAAAAGATTTGAGTACCAAAATAGACAAATAGCGTTCCGTATTAAGAAATAATCTAATTTTGTGCTATGGCATTACAAACCATTCCAAAACTTACAGGAAAGACACAAACAATTTTTAATCGTTATATACGACAAAGAGATAGTCAAAATGGTTACTTTACTTGCATATCGTGTGGCTCTACTAAAGATACCTCCCAAATGGATGCAGGTCATTATGTGCCTGTCAAGAATAGTTCAGCTTTAAGATTTGATGAGTATAATGTAAACGGAGAGTGCAAGGCTTGTAATGGGTTCGACCAATTTCACCTAATAGGTTATCGAAAAAACCTAATAGATAAAATAGGCGAAAGAATGGTAATACACTTAGAAAGTCAGTCCAGACTAATTAAGAAATGGACTAGAACAGAGTTAAACGAATTAATAAATAAATATGGCGAAACTAAATCCTAATGGCAAGGTTTCCTTTGGGTCAAGAAAAAAAGGAAAGGCTAAAAAGACTTCTGGTCCTAAAGACAAACCTACTAAACCTTATAACCGACAAGGCAGATAATGAAAAACACATACGGAAAGAAGCTATATACTTGTAAATGTGGTACAGTTACCGAAGGCTATGTATGGTTCGCTGAGATAAAACAAACTAAATTCAAATGCACTAAATGTGGCAAATCAGTTGGTTATCACAATTTAGAAAAAAAAGTAGATAGTATAATTTCAATACGAACACCAACAAAAAACAGATAATGCTAATTACCGAAATAAAATCAAATCCTAATAACCCTAGATTTATTAAGGACCATAAGTTTAAACAACTTGTAAAGTCTATTCAGGAATTCCCCCAAATGTTAGAACTAAGACCTATTGTTATAGATGAGAACAATATAGTTTTAGGTGGCAATATGAGGCTAAAGGCTTGTCTTGAAGCTGGGCTAACGGATGTTCCAGTAATACACGCAAACAATCTAACCGAGGCACAAAAGAAAGAATTTATTATTAAGGATAACATTTCATTTGGTGAACACGACTGGGATGCTTTAGCTAATGAATGGAACATTATAGAACTTGATGAATGGGGTTTAGATATACCAGCTTTTGCTAACAATGATATAGAAGAACCAAAGGATAATGCTAAAGGTGGCAAGACTTGTCCTAATTGTGGAGTAACTTTGTAATAATTAAGAAAGAGATTAGAGAATATGGCGAACGAACAAAATTTAATACCTGCTCAAAAAGGGGAAATTAGAAACCCTAATGGCAGACCTAAAGGAATACCTAATAGCAAGACTAGATTGCTAAGATTATTAGAACTAGTCCAAGTAAAAACTAATCCTATTACAGGAGAGAAAGAAGAGTTTACTGTGGCAGAGCAATTAGATATGATGGTACTGCAAAAGGCATTTAAAGGTGATTTAAAGGCTTATCAGGAGATACTTGATAGATTAGAAGGCAGAGCAAAACAAACCAATGAGATAGAACTATCTGGAGGACTGCAAGTAAATTGGGAGGAGAAGAAAACTTACGTTGAAAAAACAGGAAGCCTATAATGGAATTATCCATAAAACAAACAACTGCTTTAGACCTATTAGAAGATAAAACAACAAATGAGATTCTATTTGGAGGAGGAGCAGGTGGTGGAAAGACTGCCTTAGGTTGCTATTGGCAGCTTAAACAAAGATTAAAATATCCCAATACAAGAGGACTAATTGGGAGAGCCGTGTTAAAAACCCTAAAAGAAACTACCTTAGTCTCCTTCTTTCAGATAGCTAAAATGCAAGGATTAGAAGCCAACAAGCATTTTAAATTCAATGCTCAATCTTCTACAATAGAATTTCCTAATGGTTCTACTATCCTACTCAAAGACCTTTACTCCTACCCTTCCGACCCTAACTTTGATGAATTAGGTTCACTAGAGATTACCGATGCTTTTATTGATGAGGCTAATCAAGTAGATGACAAGGCTAGAAATATTATCAAGTCAAGGATAAGATTCCAACTAGATCAAAACGATTTAGTGCCTAAGATTCTTTACACTTGTAACCCAGCAAAGAACTGGACCTACTCGGAGTTCTACAAGCCAGAGCAAGAAGGCACGATATCTAAGAATAAAAGATTTATAACTTCCCTAATAGATGACAATCCTTTTATCTCTAAGCACTACAAAGAGAACTTATTAACTTTGGATAGTGTATCAAAGGAGAGGCTTTTGTTTGGTAACTGGGAATACTTGGATGACCCTGCACAACTTATAGACTATGATAAAATACTTGATTCTTTTACCAATACGTTTGTTCCTATTGGAGATTCTTATATTACTTGCGATGTGGCACGTTTTGGGAATGATAGTACTGTCATTGGTATATGGAGTGGCTTTCGCGTTAGGTTTTATCAATTCAATGGTAAATCGGTTGTTGAGGTCGCTGAACTTATAAAGAACTTTGCAACAGAACATAAAGTTCCTACATCTAACATTGTTTGCGATGAAGATGGAGTAGGAGGTGGGGTTGTAGATATTCTTAGGTGCAAAGGATTTGTCAATAATAGTTCTCCATTAGTAAACCCTGTAACAAGACAAAAGGAAAACTTTGATAACCTAAAGTCTCAATGCTATTTTAAATTAGCAGATATGGTCAACAAAGCAGAACTTTACATTCAGGCAGATGGTAAACAAAAACAAACTATTATTCAGGAACTAGAGCAAGTAAAACAAAAGTCGGTAGATAACGATATGAAAAAAGGAGTAATTCCTAAAGATAAAGTTAAAGCAGCAATAGGTCGTTCTCCTGATTTTAGTGATTGTTTAGCTATGAGAATGTTCTTTGAATATTCACCAAGATTTCAAGTAAGTGTATTTTGATGTAAAAATCATAACTTTGTTTAAATTCTAATAATATGGCATTTTTCGACTTCTTAACTAAAAAGAAGATAAACACTCTATTACCTAATATTCCTTTTGATACAAGTGTGGCAATTCAACGTGGAATCGTTACTTGGCAAGGTGGTGATTCAAGAGCATTCGTAAGAGATGGATATATAGCTAACGATATAGTTTACTCAATTGTAAAATTAATTACTGATAAAGCAAAACTTGCTCCATTTCATGTATATAAAGTTAAAGATGAAGTATCTGCAAAAAGATACAAGTCATTAATGAAACAACCTGATAAGATTACTAACTGGCAAGAGGTAAACGATTTACATAAGAAAGCATTTGAGATATATACAGGAGACCAAAGACTTAACGACCTATTAAAATATCCTAATGGAGAAGATACTTGGGCAGATTTAGTTGAGCAATGGTGTGGATTTAAGTTAATAACTGGAAATTCATTTATATATGGAAAACTTATTGAAACAGGAAACAATCAAGGTAAGCCGTTTGAACTATTTGCTTTACCTGCTCAGTATATGGCTATTATTGCAAATATCGAAATGTTCCCACCTACCAGAGTTGGCTACCAATTATACTACGGAGCAATGTGGTCCTTTGACCCTAAAGAAATATTACACGACAAATACTTCAATCCTGAGTGGACAGTTACAGGTGGTCAATTATACGGACAAAGTCCTTTACTTGCAGCTGCAAGAACTTTAACTAGAAGTAACGAAGCTAAGACTGCTGCCGTTGCATCATTCCAAAATGGTGGACCAGCAGGGGTTCTATTTATGAACGATGAAAGGTTCGACCCTACAAGTGGACAAGCACAAGCACAAGCACTAAAGAGAGCAGTAAGCGAGAAAGGTGGTGCAGCTAATTTTAACTCTATTGCAGTAAGTGGTTATAAGGTAGACTGGAAACAAATAGGTTTAAGCCCTGTTGAACTTAATATTATTGAATCAGAGAAATGGGATATGAAGGCACTTTGTAATATTTACGGAGTACCATCTCAACTATTAAACGATGCTGATAACAAGACTTACAATAACCAAATAGAGGGAGAGAAGGCATTAACTTTAAGATGTGCTATTCCTTTATTAGATTCTTTGACAGATAACTTAAATAGAAAATTACATACTGACTGGGGTTATAGAAATAGTGGATTGTATGTAGGTTACGATATTCAAGTCTATCAAGAATTAGAGGCAAATAAAACAGAGCAAGTTGCTTGGTTAAATACTGCTTGGTGGATTCCACCTTCTCAAAAGAATGAGATTATGGGTATTAAAACTCCAGACTATATTCCACAAGAGGAAATGGAGAAACTTTATATTCCTTCATCTTTGCAACCTACTGACCAATTTCAACCTTTGAATATTCCTGACAACCTAAACCCATAAAATGATTTGGCAAGATTACAGGAAACTCTATGCTAATGCCTTAAAACAATATTCGCCTAAGTTCAAGAAAGAACTGCAAAATCAGGTGAATACATATTGCCGTACCCTAGACTACAATAAAATTAGCGATAAAGCCCTAAAAAAGACGATTTATAAGCTCCATTTGGCTATGGGTACTAAGATGGCTCTAATAAGCGAAAGTGCCGTTAAAAAGTCTGTAAAGGGCGTTTATGTGCCTATGGAGTACAAGTCTGCCAAAACAGATGCTTTTCAGTATGCTATTATCCAAGTCCTACAAAACGATGGCTTAGACCAATTAGCAGCAGATATTACCGATACAACCAAAGAACAAATAAGAAGATTCTTAGTTGAGTCTGCTCAAAAGAATTATACTTTGCCAGAGACAATTGCATTGCTTAGAACTTCAGGCATTACCGATTATAGAGCAGAACTTATTGCTAGAACAGAAACAGGCAGAGCAGCAAACATAGGTTCTATGGTAGGTGCAACAAGTACAGGATTAGTAACTATCAAAGAGTGGATTGCAACTAGAGATAACAGAACAAGGAGAGAGCCAAGAGACCACACTGACCATTTAAGTATGGATGGAACTAAACTACCTATGGAGAAGCAATTTCAAGTTCCTAATAATCAAGTAGGCTTAGGTTATGAACTAATGGACCATCCTTGCGATTCCAAAGCAAGTGCTGCCAATGTTTGTAATTGCAGATGTACTTTAGGATACGAGGCAGTAAGAGGTGCAAATGGCAAACTTTTAACTTTAGTAGATAACCCTCCAATGGGTAGAATCGGAGTTATTTGGAATGCCTTGCAAAATGTAATGGGTCAAGCAATATCAAAACTTATAGCATCATTAATAGAATAACAAAAAAAATAATAACTTTGTCAATATGAAAACATACGCATCAAAAGATACTATTGTTGAAAAACAAGATATCGGTTACGAAGTAATGGATGTTGATACTGAAACTCGTAGAGTTAAAGCAGTTTGGGCAAGAACAGGCAACATTGATTTAGATAATGATATTATAGTTCCTGAAGCCTTTACTAAAACTCTAAAAGAAAGAGGTCCATCAGGTAAAAACTTAATATGGTCTTTAGTAGATCATTGTGCTGAAATGGAAGCCGTAATAGGTAAGCCAGAGCAATTATACATTGAGGGAGATATGCTAATCGCAATCACTCCAATAGTAGAAACTGAAACAGGAGAAGATATGATTAAGATGTACGATGCAGGTCTTATCAATCAGCACTCAATTGGATTTAGCACAATTAATTCAAGCGTAGATAAAAACGGAATAAGAACAATAAGTGAACTTAAACTTTACGAAGGTAGTGCCGTATTATGGGCAGCAAACCCAGAGACACCAACTATCTCAGTTAAAAGTGAAGTTAAGAAAGAGCAATTAGCAAATAGGCTAGAGAAACTCTTGAAAGCGTTTAAAGGTGGTCGTTTCACAGATGAGACCTTTGCGTTGATGGAGATTGAAATAAAAAGGATTCAATCAGAATTATTAGAAATTGAA